>Ga0129333_10005691_pt1 | contig 11736 bp, 12 predicted proteins | sample CPB6_08_DNA_FD_94474 | JGI IMG/M metagenome (GOLD analysis project Ga0129333, IMG submission 94474) | Freshwater to marine salinity gradient microbial communities from Chesapeake Bay, USA - CPBay_Sum_0.6_0.8_DNA | ecosystem: Environmental > Aquatic > Marine > Coastal | place: USA: Chesapeake... | reverse complement strand
TGACCGCACCCCTCGTCCGCTTCGAGGACAAGGTCGCCGTCGTCGTCGGCGGTACCGCCGGCATCGGGCTCGCCACGGCGCTGCGGTTGCGCGCCGAAGGCGCAGTCGTCGTCGCAGCGGCACGTGACGCCGAACGGGGCCGCCGCAACCTCGACGACGCCGGTGCCCCCGACGTCGAGGTCGTCGCCGTCGACGTCACCGACGAGGACCGGGTCGACGCGCTCTTCGCCGGGGTCGGTGCGGCGCACGGCCGTGTCGACGTCGTCGTGAACTCCGCCGGGGTGCTGTGGGTCGAGGCGTTCGACACGATGCAGCACCGGTCCTGGGAGAAGGTGCTGCGCACCAACCTCGACGGCCCGGTGCGCGTGTGCCGGGCGGCATTGCCGTGGCTGCGCGCCGCAGTCGCACGGCCCGCAGGGACGGGCACGGCGGCGATCGTGAACATCTGCTCCCTCGACGCGGTCGCCGGCGACCGGGGCATGTCCGCCTACAACGCCGCGAAGGCCGGCCTGCTGAACTTCACCCGGGCGCTGGCGCTCGAGCTCGCACCCGAGGGCATCCGTGCGAACGTCGTCTCACCCGGTGCGATCGACACCGACATGACCGCGGCGGCGACCCGGTCCGACGTCGCATCAGCGCTGTTCCGCGCCGCGATCCCCGTCGGTCGCTACGGCCGGCCCGAGGAGATCGCCGCCGCCGTGGCGTTCGCCGCGGCGGACGAGGCGTCGTTCCTCGTCGGGTCGAACATCGTCGTCGACGGCGGTGTGACGACGGGGACCGGCCACCCCGACCTGCTCGAGATGTTCCGACCACGAGGTGACGCATGAAGGCCTGGCGGGTGGAGGAGCTCGGACACCCCTCCGAGTCGATGGTGCTGCGCGACGACGTGCCCGACCCGGTCCCCGGACCGGGGCAGGTGCACATCCGGGTCGACGCGGGGAACGTGAACTTCGCCGACATCCTGCTGTGCCAGGGCATCTACCAGGACCGGCCCGGCGTCCCGTTCACGCCCGGACTCGAGACCTGCGGCACGGTCCTCGCCGTCGGCGACGGGGTCGACCTGCCCCTCGGTGTGCGCATCGGCGGCATGGCGGCGCTCCCGGCCGGTGGCTACGCCGAACAGGCGCTCGTGCGCGCCCACACGGCCCTCGTCATGCCGGACGACATCCCGGCGGTCGACGCGACCGTGCTCTACTCGACGTTCCAGACGTCCCACGTCGGCCTGCACCACCGTGCCCGACTGCAGGCGGGGGAGTGGCTCCTCGTCCACGGTGCGGCCGCCGGTGTCGGCGCTGCCGCGGTGCAGCTCGGCGTCGCCGCGGGTGCCCGGGTCATCGCAACGGCCGGCGGTCCGGAGAAGTGCGCCCACGTCCGAGCCCTCGGCGCGCACCACGTGCTCGACCACCGCACCGACGACGTGTACACGGCGGTGCGCGACCTCACCGGCGGGCGTGGGGTCGACGTCGCCTACGACCCCGTCGGCGGGGACCTCGGCGACATCACCCGTCGGCTCATGGCGTGGGAGGGCCGTCTCGTCGTCGTCGGCTTCGCATCCGGGCGCATCCCCGACCACCCGGCGAACCACGTGCTCGTGAAGAACTACGCGGTCGTCGGACTCCACTGGGGTGCCTACGTCGAACACGGCGGACGTGCCGTCATCGAGGCGGCGCACGAGGACCTGCTGCGGCTCTACCGGGCAGGCAGCATCCGCAGCGACGTCACCGAAACGGTGCCGCTCGCGGACGTGCCCCACGCGCTCGCAGCGCTCGAGGCGCGCGCCGTGACGGGCCGCCTCGTCGTCACCCCCTGAGGGCGCTCAGCCGAACGCCCCGGCGGCCCGCAACGCTGCGATGCGCGCGTCGTCGAACCCCCAGGAACGCAGCGCGTCCTCACCGCCCGCACCCGGACTCGGGGACCGGCGCGTCACCTCCGACGGTGTGCGACTGAAGCGCGGCGCAGGCGCCGGCTGCGTGGTGCCCTCCACCTCGACGAACGCCTCGCGGGCGACGTTGTGCGGATGGTGCGGCGCCTCGAGCAGGTCGAGGACGGGTTGCACGTTGTCGTCGTCGCCGTCGAAGAGCTCCACCCACGCGTCGCGTGGACGCGTCGCGAACAACGCCGCCATCCGCTCGCGGTACGCGGGCCAGTTCGCCCGGTCCGCCGGATCGCCGAGACCGTCGAGGTCGATGCCCGACTTCGCCACGAAGTTCCGCAGGAACTTCGCCTGCAGCAGAGCCGTCGACACGAACTTCCCGTCCGCACAGCGGTACACGGCGTAGCGCCAGTCGCCACCGTCGATCAGGTTCGCCTGCCGTTCGTTGACCCACGTCCCACCGGCGAGGTTCCCGTACACGTACGCCATCAGATTCAGTGCGCCGTCGGAGATCGCCGCGTCGACGACCTGCCCGGTGCCGGACCGTTGCGCCTCGAGCAGCGCAGCGAGCATCCCCATCGCGAGGAACGTGCCACCACCGCCGAAGTCGCCCGCGAGGATGAGCGGCGGCACGGGCGGGCGGTCCGCCTCGCCGATCGCCCACAGCGCCCCGGTGATCGACAGGTAGTTGGCGTCGAACCCGGCTCGCTGCGCGAACGGTCCGTCCTGCCCCCAGCCCGTCATCCGCCCGTACACGAGGCGCGGGTTGCGGGCGAGACACACGTCGGGTCCGAGACCGAGTCGTTCCGCCACCCCGGGCCGCATCCCCTCGATGAGCCCGTCCGCCTCCTCGACGAGCTGCAGCACGGTCTCGACCGCAGCCGGGTCCTTCAGGTCGAGGCGGACCGATCGACGGTTCCGGTACAGGTAGCGGTACTCGTAGGACGGATAGCCGTACTCGACCTCCTCGAGGCGGTCGACGAGGACGACGTCCGCCCCCATGTCGGACAGCAGCATCCCGGCGAAGGGGCCGGGCCCGATGCAGAACAGCTCGACGATCTTGATCCCCTGCAACGGCCCCATGACATCCCCCCGAGACGAACCGACCGGTCGGCGCACCGTAGCGCCGGGCGGACAGCGACGGGGTCGCCGGTAGAGTCCGGGCGTGCAGCAGCGCCCCGTCGCCCTCGTCACGGGGGCCGGTACCGGTATCGGTGCGGCGACGACCTCCCGTCTCGTGGCCGCCGGGTACGACGTCGTCGCCGTCGGACGACGGCGCGACCTCCTCGAAGGGCTGCACGCCACCCACGGCGACGCCGTGCTCGTGTGCCCCGCCGATCTCACCGACATCGACCACGTCGTGGGGATCGTGCACGAGGCCGTCGGCCGCCACGGTCGCATCGACGTCGTCGTGAACAACGCCGGGGACGCCTGGCAGGCCGACATCGCGGCCACCGACCCCGCCCGGTTCCGATCCCTCCTCGACCTGAACCTCGTCGCACCCGCCGCGCTCGTGCACGCGGCATGGCCGACGTTCGTCGCGCAGCGGCGGGGCTGCGTCGTCAACGTGTCCTCGCTCGCACAGTTCGACCCGTTCCCCGGGTTCTTCGCGTATGCGCCGTCGAAGGCGGGTCTGCACATGCTCACCGTCGTCGCCGCCGCCGAGGGGGCCCCGCACGGGATCCGGGCGTTCACCGTGGCGCCTGGAGTCGTCGACACGCCGCTGCACCACCGCCTCGCACCCGAAGGGGTGGACGACGCGTACCGCCTCGACGCGGACACCGTCGCCGGGCTCGTCGTCGCCTGCATCGTCGGGCTGCACGACGACGCAGTCGGCACCACACTCGCTGCGGTCACACCGGCCGTCGCCCCCTTCGTCCGGGACTGGATGGACCGCAACCCGAACGGGGGGGTCCGGATCATGGAGCTGCACCGATGACCAGGGTGACGGTCTACCGCCACGAACACTTCAACGCCGCGCACCGGCTCCACAACCCGGCGCTCGACGACGCCGAGAACCGGCGCATCTTCGGGAAGTGCAACTCGCCGAACTACCACGGGCACAACTACGAACTCGTCGTCGCGGTCACCGGCGAGATCGATCCGGTCACCGGGTACGTGGTCGACCTCGGAACCCTGTCGTCCCTGGTCAAGCGGGAGATCCTTGACCGGTTCGACCATCGGAACCTGAATCTCGACGTCGAAGAATTCGCTGCGCGGAATCCCACGGCCGAGAACATTGTTGTGGTCGTGTACGAGTTGCTCCGTCCCCATCTGGACGCAGGTCTCGAGCTCCAGGTCACCCTCGGGGAAACCCCCCGGAACCTGGTGCGCTACCCAGCGGGAGGACCGCAATGACCTACGTCGCCGACGAGAGCTACGACCTCGACACCACCGCCTCGCTCGCCACGCACTACCGCGCCGCGATCGAACTGCTCGGTGAGGACCCCCGCCGTGAGGGTCTGCTCAAGACCCCCGAGCGGGTCGCGAAGGCCATGCAGTACCTGGTGCACGGCTACGAGCTCGACGCCGTGAAGATCCTCCAGAGCGCCCGCTTCCGTGAGGACGTGCGCGAGATGGTCGTCGTGAAGGACATCGAGCTGTACTCGCTCTGCGAGCACCACCTCGTGCCCTTCTACGGCCGTGCCCACATCGCCTATCTGCCGAACGGCTGGATCACCGGCCTGTCGAAGGTGGCACGGGTCGTCGACACGTTCTCGCGTCGTCTGCAGGTGCAGGAACGCCTCACCCAGCAGATCGTCGACGCGATGGACGAGGCGCTGCAGCCCGCCGGCGTCGCCGTGGTCATCGAGGCGAAGCACCTCTGCATGATGATGCGCGGCGTGCAGAAGCAGAACTCGGTCACGACCACGTCGGCGTTCTCGGGCGAGTTCGCCCAGGGTCCGACCCGCAGCGAGTTCCTGCGGCTGATCGGTTCGTCGCTGAGCTAGCTCAGCGGGCGGCCTCGGCCGCCGCCTTCATGCCCTCGAGCGTCGCCCTGATCGAGGTCACCGTGATCCGCTTCCGATCCTCGAGCGCCTCGGGTCCACCTTCGGCGATGGTCGGGGGGATCGTGCGGAGCTCGTAGGACTCGGTCAGCCGCGTCCCGCCGTCGGCGGTCGGCTCGAGCGTGTAGCGCCACAGCGCGATGTTCCACTCGAGCCCGCCGGTCACGAACGCGAACACGCGGTCCTGCTCGACCTCGACGATCTCGACGGGGGCTTTCCACTCCTTCGTCCCGTCGCTGTTCGTTCCCACGAACATGTCGCCGACCTTGCCGGTCCCGGGAACGCCGTCGGCGTTCTTGCGCCAGTAGCCACCGGTGTTCTCGGTGCTCCACTCGCCGTACCGCTCCATCGCCGTCACGACGCCGAACACCGTCGACGGCGGCGCCGCGATGTCGATGCTGTCGGTGTGCACGTGGTGCAGATCGGCCATGGTGTCCCCCTCGTCGCGGCCCGCCCGCCGGGCCCGGTCGCGCACGGTAGCGGGCCACCGGGCGGGTCGCTCGTCACCCGCGTGTCGGTCAGGCGCCGAACGCCTCCGCCGCCGGTGCGAGGCAGCGGTCGACGTGGGCGCGGAGCGCCGCTTCGTCGAGGGCCTCGAGCGCGACGGCGTGCAGTCCGGTCGCGAACCCGGCCAGCGCCGGACACCCTGCGACCGCGGACACGTCGACCCATGCGGGCACGTGGCCTGCGGTGTCGTCGACGACGTGCACCGCAGGGGCCGGGGCCCAGAACGCCGTGGCGAAGGTCGCCGTGACCTTCACGACCGTGCCGGGCGTGAGCCGGGCGAGCGCCGCCTGCGTCGCCGTGGGCAGGGGCGGGTCGAATGCGGGGCGACCGGCGAGAAGGGAACCGACCGGTGTGGTCACCACCACGCCGTCGGCGGGGAACGTCCCCGCGGTCGTCACCACGAACCGGTCCGGTGCACCGGGGACGCTGCGCACGGCGGTGACCTCGGTGCCGGCGCGGATGTCGAGACCGCCGGCGAGGTCGTCGATGATCCGACCGAGGTCGGCGCCGACGAGCAGGTCGTCGCCCGGCAGGTGGTACGGCTCCGAACGGAACCGCAACGACAGGTCGTCGACCGCGGCTGCGGTGACGTTCTCGTACGAGCTCCGGACGAGGGAGGTGAGCACCCGGCGTTCGAACGCCGGGAGGGGGAGCGCGGCGAGCACCTCGGCGAGCACCGGACCGAGGGCCCGGTCGGGGCCGGCCGCCGCGAGGGCGTCGAGCCGGCGCTCGACCTCGGCCCGCCACGACTCGAGGTGCCGGACGGTCACCGGGTCCACGGCGCCGTCGCCGGCGACGACCACCCGCCGTTCCCCCTCCCAGCGGTGCAGCGCAACCCCGAGGCGCGTCGCCGCCTCGGCCACCGGGTTGCCGACCTCGCCGTGCACCCACGCCGCCCCCGGATGCACCGGCACCCCGATGGAACGGTCGCTCCGGGCCCGACCACCGACCGCGTCGGTCGCCTCGAGGACGACCACCGACCGACCTGCGTCGACAATCCGCCGGGCCGCCGCGAGACCGGCCAGACCGGCGCCGACCACGACGATCGTCGCAGCACCGTCGGCGAGCAGCCTGTCCGCGGCGGCGACACCGCTCGCCCACGCGCCGTGCATCGTGCCCGGGTGGTCGGCCGAGGTCGCCTCACCGGCGAGGAGCACACCCGGGGCGACGGGTGCCGTGAGGGCGCGACGGTCGTCGGGCGTACCACCGGGCCGCAGCGCCGAGTACGCGGTCAGCGACGTCGGCGTCGTGCACCAACGGGACGCAGTGGCCCGCAGGGCCGGATGCGCGAACACGATCGTGCCCACGGCTCAGCGGTCCCGCGCCACCGCCGGGGTCAGCCGCACCTCACGGAACGGCACGTTCTTGTCGACCTCGGGTTCCTTCGGCAGGCCGAGGATGCGCTCGCCGATGATGTTCCGCTGGATCTGGTCGGTGCCGCCGCCGATCGACGTGAAGTAGGCGTTCAACATCGCATACGTGCAGTCCGCCGCCCGGGCCGAGTCGACGCCGCCGAGCAGCGCCTCCGCACCGAGGATGTCGGCCTGCACCCGTGCTGCGTAGTGCAGGATCCCCGACATCGCGAGCTTGCCGAGCGACGCCACCGGCGACGACGAACCCTGCTTGAGCTCGGCGCGGGCCCGCATGCCGTTCCAGGTGTTCACCGTGCGCATGCAGTGCAGCCGGGTGAGGGCCTGCCGGATCATCGGGTCGTCGGTGCGGCCGAGCTCACGGGCGAGATCGGTGAGCACGAGATCGGGGATCGGCGCGCTGGCCTCCGAGGTCGGATCCCGGTCGGCATCCGGCTTCGCCGAGCCCGACCGCTTCTGCACGACACCCATGACCGCCCGCTCGTACATGAGCGCTTCCTGCAGCACCCACCAGCCGGCGTTCAGCTCGCCGAGCATGTTGGCGTGCGGCACGCGGGCGTCGGTGATGAACACCTCGTTGAAGCGCGAGTCGCCGGTGGCCTGGCGCAGCGGTCGCACCTCCACACCGGGCTGGCGCATCGGGAAGAAGAAGAACGTGATGCCACGGTGCTTCGGTACGTCGAGGTCGGTACGGGTGATGAGGAGCGCGTACTCGGCCTGCCGACCGCCGGATGTCCACACCTTCTGACCGTTGACGACCCACTCGTCGCCGTCGCGCACCGCCCGGGTCTGGATGCTCGCCAGATCGGAACCGGCGCCCGGCTCGCTGTAGAGCAGGCACATGTCGATGTCGCCGAGCAGCAACGGGCGCATCACCCGGGCCTTCAGGTCGTCGGACCCGTACTGCAGCACCGTGCCCGCCCACAGGTTCGTCACGTCCTGCGCCGACCCGGGGGCGTCGACCGCCCGGAACTCGGCGTCGACCACCCGGCCGAGCGCGGTGGGGAGACCCCGGCCGTACCAGCGTTCCGGCCAGCTCGGTGCTGCCCAGCCGGCGTCGACGACCGCCTCGAGGAAGGGGCGACGCGGCGACCCGGGCGTCCAGTGCTCGGCGAGCCACGCCCGCACCTCGGCCCGGACGGCCTCCTCGGACGCGATGTCGGCGACTGCGGTGTCCACGTGTCCTCCCGGCGATGCGTCGGCGTGCGGCCGACGGTGCCGCGCATCGTACCGCGGGGTCCTCGGCTACGTTCCGGCCATGACCGGGCGCAAGTACTGGATGATGTTGCCGGCGAACCGTTCGGCGGCCGAGACCGCGGGACTCGCCGCCGAGGCGGAACGGCTCGGTCTCGAAGGGGTGTTCTCGATCCAGTTGTCGTCGAACCCGTTCGTGCCGCTCGCCGCCGCGGCCGTGCCGACCTCGACCCTGCGGCTCGGCACCGGCATCGCCCTCGCCCTCACCCGCTCACCGCTCGAGACGGCGTTCGCCGCGCTCGACCTCGACCACCTGAGCGGCGGCCGGTTCACCCTCGGTCTCGGCACGTCGGTGCGCTGGTGGCACGAACAGCTCTACGGCGTCCCCTACGACCGCCCCGTCGCCCGGCTCGCCGAGGCGGTGCGGATCATCAAGGCGGTCACGTCGGGTCGGGCCCGTGAGATCGGTCGCATCGACGGCGAGTTCTGGCAGGTCGACCTCACGAACCTCGCCATGCGACCGCCGCTCCGCCCCGACCTGCCGGTGTGGGTGGCTGCGCTGCGCACCCCGCTCGTGAAGGTCGCGGCCGCTGACGCCGACGGACTGATCGGTCATCCGTCGTGGTCGGTCGACTGGGCGCTGCGGCAGATCAACGGTCCCTACGCCGACGGGTTGCGGGCCGCCGGGCGGGCGCGTTCCGACGTCGAGATCAACCTGTGGCACGTCGTCGCCCCGAACCCCGACGTCGCCCAGTCGGTCCACGACGCGAAGCGGCACGTCGCCACGTACGCGTCGATCGCCCAGTACGAGCCGTACTTCGCCGCCCACGGGTTCGGTGCCGAGGCCCGCCGTCTCCAGGAGGCCGTCGCCGCCGGGGACCGTAACGCCGCCGACCTCGTCCCCGACGACATGGCTCGCACGTTCGTGCTGTGCGGCACGCCCGGTGACGTCGCCCGCCAGCTCGAACCGCTGTGGGAGGTCGCCGACTCGATCTGCCTGCAGTCGCCGCCACTGCGCGCCGACGCGAAGGCCGCCTACGACCAGCGGATCGCCGAGACGTTCTACGGCTGAGCGAAGAGCGTGCGCAGACCGCGTCCGATCGCGGTCGCGACCGTCGAGTAGTGGTCCTCGCCGTCGAGCACGGCGAGCGGGTGCAGGTGCAGCGACGGCGGGCGGTGCTCGGCGAGCAGATCGTGCGCGAGCCGCGCGTTCGTCACCATCGGGAAGGGGAGGGTGTCCTCCTCGTCCGCGCCGACGGAGACGAACACGTCGGCGTGCACGTCGGCGTGGCGCGGCAGTTCGTCGGCGGCGATGCCGAGGATCACCCGGTCGTTCCACCACACCGACGGGCTCGCGAGCAGGTAGCGCCGGAAGGAGTCCGGCCGGGTCACGAGGGTGAACAGGCCGAACAGCGCCGAGAACGAGTGCCCGACGACGGTCCGGTCGGTCGGGTCGATCCGGTAGCGGGACTCGAGGTCGGCCAGCACGGTGGACCGGATCCACTCGAGGTGCGCCGCCGCCCCGCCCGCCTCCGGCGGATCGCCGGCGGGGACACTGCGGGGCGGGAACTCGCCCGGAGTCGGCGTGTACGCACCCGCGCGACGCCGCACGACCTCACGGATCCCCGAGGTCTCCCAGCCGACGCCGACGACGACGACCTTCGGCATCTGGCGGGCCATCGACAGGTTCAGGCACACGTCACGGGCCGTGCCGTAGGTCCACTGCGGGTCGTTGCATACGACGACGGGCAGGAGCGGGCCGTCCGGGTCGTACCCGTCGGGGAGGGTGACCCGCACCTCGCGACCGTCGTCGAAGGCGTGGACGATCTCGGTGCCGATCACGGTGCGTTCCCTCCTGTCGGGGCGTGCGTCGCGAGCCACGCCTCCGAATCCTCGAGCAATCCCTGCGCTCCGTGCCAGCGGAGCCCCACGACGACGGCGCCGACGAGGTTCGTCGCCGCGCACGCCGCACCATCGAGGTTCGCACCTGTCAGGTCGGCGCCCTCGAAGTCGGCGCCCTCCACGTCGGCGCCCCCGAGGTCGGCACCGAGGAGCCGGGCACCGCGCAGGTCGGACAGCGACAGGTTCGCCCCCCGCAGGTCGGTGCCCGAGAGATCGACGCCCCGCAGGTCGCACCCCTTGAGCGCGATGCGCCGCAGGTCGACGCTGCCGCGGGTGCGCGGCGCCCACGACCGCAGGTCGACACCGATCAGCGGACGGTCGCGGTACTTGTCGTGGTCGGACGCGGCGAGGAACCGTTCGAGCTGCTCCGGCCGCAGCGAACCGCTCACGAACCGTCGGTCGCCGGGCCACGGGTCGGCGTCGTTGTGGTAGCCGGACGTCCGCTCCCAGTAGCCGAGGCGGTCCTCGGCGAGGAGTTCGACGAGACGCACCCACTTGCAGCTCTTCGAGAAGTATCGCGACGGGGTGACGATCCGCACCGGGCCACCGTGCGCGACGTCGAGCGGCGCACCGTCGGCCTCCCAGACGACCCAGGCGTCGGCGAGTGCCAGGTCGAGTGGCAGGCTCGTGTCGTGCGCCCGAGCCGACGTCGCCTCGAAGCGGACGAAGCGGGCGTCGGGGGCGGTGCCGCCGGCTGCGTCCAGCACGGCACGGAGCGGCACACCGGTGAAGGTGCACGCGAGGCGGGACCACCCGGTCACGCAGTGGATGTCGGCGCGCAGCGTGCGCGGCCCGAGCGCGACCAGATCGGCGAAACCCAGCACCGTCGGCGCGTCGACGAGACCGGCGAGGGCCAGGCGGAACGTGGTCCGGTCGAGGTCGTCGACCCCCGGCCCGTCCTCACCCGTCACCGGGAACCGTCGGGTCAGCCGTTGCCCGGGCGGGACGGCACCGGTGGCGACGTCGACGACTGTGCGGTCCTCAGAAGCCACGCAACTCCGCGAACTCCTCGAAGGGGGCGCGCCGCGTGCGCAGCGTGTTGATCGGCGCATCCGGGTCGCGGTAGCCGAGCGCCATCCCGGAGAACAGCATCAGCTCGGGCGGCAGGTCCAACACGTCGGCGACGACGTCGTGGTACTGCGCCCAGAACTCCTGCGCGCACGTGTCGAGACCGAGGTCGACGGCGAGCAGCATGAAGGTCTGCATGTACATCCCGACGTCGGACCACTGCGGTGCACCGTGGTCGCGGTGCACGCAGAAGAACAACCCGACGGGGGCACCGAAGAGCTCGGCGTTGCGACCGAACTGGGCGAGGCGACCGACCTTGTCCTCCCGGGGGATGCCGACCGTCGCATACATGTCCTCGCCGCACTCGAACCTGCGGGTGCGGTACGGGTCGGTCAGCTCACGCGGGTAGATGTCGTACTCGGGTCGGGTCGGCTTCCGCCCGGCGACGCGCTGCTTCAGGTCCTCGAGCGCGTCGCCCGCCAACGCGTACACGTGCCAGGGCTGCAGGTTCCCGCCGCTCGCGGCGCGCTGCGCCGCAGTGACGAGACGCCGCACCGTCTCCTCGGGCACAGGGTCCGGGCGGAACTCGCGCACCGAGATCCGGCGTTCGACGGCCTCGAAGACGTCCATGGCACAACCCCCTCGTCGTGGCATTCCCGGCGGCCACGTGGCGGGGACGCTAGCGGGTGCCCCCGTGCGGCTCCGAGGAATCGGCCGCCTCGATCCGGTACGTGCGCACCGCCGTGCCGCGCAGCAGCGCGTCGCGCTCGGACCGGTCGTAGGACGCGGCGATCCGCTTGAACGCGTTCCACAGCACGACGTAGCCGACCGACTCGCCGTCGACGGGGTAGTTCGACTCGAACATGCACCGATC
>Ga0129333_10005689_pt1 | contig 11738 bp, 7 predicted proteins | sample CPB6_08_DNA_FD_94474 | JGI IMG/M metagenome (GOLD analysis project Ga0129333, IMG submission 94474) | Freshwater to marine salinity gradient microbial communities from Chesapeake Bay, USA - CPBay_Sum_0.6_0.8_DNA | ecosystem: Environmental > Aquatic > Marine > Coastal | place: USA: Chesapeake Bay... | reverse complement strand
TTTGACATAGACTACATAGGTGCAGGGCAAGGACGTCCAGCACTTTGGTTTTATCCGTTAAAGTTCTATCTAAAAAATCCCCAAGCCTTTGCCACAGAACTACCCTACGTTTGGTTAGTTAAGTTAAAGCCCGATGCTTGGCTGCAAACAGTCAAATCTGGCACAAAAACCATTGAGCCTGCTCCTGAAGGTAAGAACCGAGTGGGTATTTTACGTCTTTCACAAACACCAGCAGCCATATTCTTTAAACCAGGTTTTGCGCTAGTTGGACGGTTTTACGACTATGCAGGGCAACATCAAAGGCACGGAGAAGTCAAGGGTCCACCTAAAGCCAGTTGGTTTGATCGTGTCAGAGGGCTAGATGAAAACTTTGCTGACGGACGTCGTCCACAAGACAAAGGCGACAGTCGACGCCACGGAATACCTAAAAAAGCCACACTTGCACAATTAGAAAAAATTCGCAGCAGCAAAACAGCTAGCCCACGCAAAAAACAATTAGCCCATTGGCAAATAAATATGCGTAGAGGCCGTAATAAGAAAAAATAGCCAACCGCTTAAGGAATCGCCATGAGAGCAAGAGAATTTACTATTAATGTACCAATACGTATTACGATCAATGGAGACAATGATCCCGAGATCGAAACCAACCCTGAAGATTCTGAGGGCGAACCAGATCTACAGCAAAATCCTGTAATGGTGCCTCCACTACAGCAAGAACTAGAACTACGCAAAGCCGCATTGGGCAAAGAAACTCCGGTAATTGATAAATTAACCGCCGACCACGATCAGGGAGAAGAACCCGAAGATTCAGTGGATCCTTTACAACGATTAAGATCACTAATAGAAAAGTAATGAGACATGGCATTTGTTCAGAAGCTATTTACTACCAGACAAAACTACAGCGATGGTAGCACCAGGATAGGCGACGAAGGTCGTCTCTGGTATGATTCTGAAACAAATACACTAAGAGTTGGCGACGGGGTTACCCCTGGCGGTGTCATAGTCAGTGCCGCTGGCGGTGGTGGTGGCGGACCCGGAACCAGTGGCTACAGTGGACGCAGTGGCTATTCGGGCATATCCGGTTTCAGTGGCCTAAATGGCATTTCAACTTTTATACGTAAAACCACCACATACACAGCCGCGGCTGGACAAGGTATTATTGCCGACACCACTGCGGGTGCTTGGACACTGACACTACCACCAAACCCAGCCATTGGAGACATTGTCACAGTGGTAGATGGTGGTAGTTGGGCTGTAAACAATCTTACTATAAATCCCAATGGGCGAACCATTGACGATCAGGTTGGTAATTTAGTTGTTGATATTCCTAGTATACGATTAGATTTAATCTACGATGGCACAACCTGGGAGGTCTTTGCTAGCACAGGAACCAGTGGATCCAGTGGCTATAGTGGTCCCAGTGGATATAGCGGCATAAGTGGGTATAGTGGTCTAAGTGGTTACAGTGGCAGTGGCGTAAGCGGTTACAGTGGAGCCAGTGGCACAGGAACCAGTGGGTATAGTGGCATAAGTGGGTATAGTGGTCTAAGTGGGCAATCAACTAGTGGGTATAGTGGCGAATCTGGATACTCAGGTGAATCTGGATATTCGGGTCTAAGCGGAATAAGTGGCTATAGTGGTATAAGTGGATACAGCGGTCAATCTGGTTATACAGGTATTAGCGGTTATAGTGGTGAATCTGGATACTCAGGTGAATCTGGTTATAGCGGAATAAGTGGCTATAGTGGTATAAGTGGATACAGCGGTGAATCTGGTTATAGCGGAATAAGTGGCTATAGCGGCCTAAGTGGATATAGTGGCGAATCAGGCATAAGTGGGTATTCGGGTCAGTCTGGTTATAGCGGAATAAGTGGATATAGTGGAGAATCTGGATATAGCGGATTTTCGGGGTTTAGTGGAGAATCTGGATATAGCGGCGAGTCAGGATACAGTGGTGTAAGTGGTTATTCAGGCGAAAGTGGATATAGTGGTATAAGCGGTTATTCAGGAGAATCGGGATACAGTGGTGTAAGTGGATACAGTGGTGTAAGTGGATACAGTGGAGAATCAGGATACAGTGGTGTAAGTGGATATAGTGGTGTTTCGGGATACTCGGGAGTCAGTGGTTACAGTGGTACCAGTGGATATTCGGGTGAATCTGGTTATAGCGGAGTCAGTGGATATAGTGGTGTTTCGGGATACTCGGGTATAAGTGGTTACAGTGGTACTAGTGGATGGAGTGGAATCCCTGGACCATCGAATATAATTAATGCTACCGACGATACCTCAACTACAGCACTTTATCCCGTTATGGTCGGTGCAGCCGGTAGTAATCAAACAGCTAAAGTTACAACAACAAAACTTAATTTTAATGCCAACACAGGAAGTCTCGGTATTGGCACAACAAGTCCAGAAGCAATTCTTCATGTGAATGCGTCTGGTGGTGGTACTATTCGTGCAAGTCGTTCTTCGGTAAGCGGCGAATACATTCAGATGGATCACGATGGTACAAATGGTTCTCTGCGTGTGTCTGGAGCATATTCGCTAATTTTTCATACTAATAGTACCGAACGTGCCCGTATTACTAGTACCGGTAATGTTGGTATTGGTATAACAGATCCATCTGTTCCGTTAACCATCAAGGGAGGATCAAGTACCGGTATAAAATTAATCAGTGATGCAACAGCAGGAGAATCCGCATCTTTATATGGAGCTCAGAATTTAGGAGTTCGTTATGGTACACTAGAATTAAAACGTTCAGATACAAATGCCACTACATTAAAAATCACCGCGGATTCAACAGACAATAATTATTTTCCAGGAAATGTTGGAATCGGGCAAACGACGCCATTGGCAAAATTACACATTGGTTCTGGATCGGAAGTTAATCTGTCAGCGCAAGCAGTTTTTATATCGGGAAGTAAAGTAGGTTATGCAGGTTATGCTGGCCTTCCACAGAATCAATTGCTGATATATGACGATACCGCATCTACTGCTGGTTCAGGAGGTGCAATAGGATTTGGAGCAAACACAGGTTCGACTCAGAAAACCTGGATAGCAGCTATCGAAAGTCGTAGAGATAGTGCAACCAATGATTCTTCGAATTATGCAGGATCGTTGGTATTTTATACAAGACCAGCACAAGCACCTCCTACAGAAAAAATGCGTATCACCAGCACTGGTAATGTTGGTATCGGAACTACCGCACCGGCAGAAACAGTAGATGTTTCAGGAACTGTTAAAGCTCAAAAATTAACCGGATACACTTATTCAGTCAGTGGAGGCAATGTTGATACTGCAATTACTGCAGGTGATTTTACTGTATTGGAAGTATTTGGTTCAGCTAATCCTAATTCGGGGGGATCAGGAGGATACACAGATCCTATACATTTTTACATTTACAATGGGCGGGGTTGGAACGGAAGTGCATTAACTAGTTATATTTACACAGTGGCAATAGCTCCATCAGCAAGAAGCATGTTTCCCAGTGGATCCGGCAACAGTGCTAACGATCCAATTCAGGCAGTGTGGCTCACCGGCAGCACTGAATCGGACTCCTGTGCAGCAAATTCTAGTTTACATCAGGTTAGAATCAAAATTACTAATTTTAATGCTGACTTTGGATCAAATTTTACTCTTAGTGTTATAAAAAGGTTTTAACTTATGCCATTATCAAATAAACTTTTATTTTCTAATAATACAGGGAATGTCGGAATAGGAACTAATTCTCCTGCCGAAACACTAGATGTTAACGGATCTATAAAAGCCATTGCTGGAGTAACTTACGGTTATAAGTTACACGTCAACAGTGGTATAAATGCCACTGATAACTATATGAATTTCTATACCACTCAACCCAATGGGTGGTCGTTTAACAATACCGATGCTGGCACGCTAACCAATCAGAGAGTTGTAATTACAGCAGCAGGAAGTGTTGGTGTTGGAAACACATCACCTGCTACAACGTTAGCTATTGGATCGGGTGCAGGTTCTGGAGGATACGGCGGCGGCGTATATTTGAATCGTGGAGCATCCACTTATAATTTTTACGAAGCAGGTGATGGAACGAATACCGTTATAATTGGTTTAGATAACACTGTTTCTAATGCCAAGATCGGAACAGTGAATAGTTATCCTGTTGGTTTGTACACCGCAAATGCCGAACGTGTCCGTATTGCCAGCAATGGTAACATCGGTATTGGAATCACTAATCCAAGCTACAAATTAGACGTCAGCGGAATTGTAAGGATATCAGGAAGTAACGCAGCTCGTCCAGTGTTAATAGATGCTGGTATAACATTCAATGGTGAAACCGGCGGCTGGGCTATCCCGATAGATGTTAAGGGTTCGGCAGGAACTAACAAAGGAGGATTTGGTTGGCTTGGTAACAACGATAGTTTAGATTATTACTATATAGGTGCTTCGTACAATACTCCTACAATGGTTGTAACGGCGTCGGATGTAGGAATCGGAACCAAAACACCTGCTGTAAAACTTCACGTAGTTGGTTCCGCTCGAGTAACGTCAGACTACGAATTAGCTGATTCCGGCGGTACTGTCCGTGGTTATATTTTTGGAAATAATACTGGTAACATTTATAGAACAACCAGTGGACTTTCACATATTTGGCAAAATGTTGGCACAGAATTAATGCGTCTTGATTCCGCTGGGAATGTTGGTATCGGCACAACTGCACCTTCGAATACAAAGTTACATATTGTGGGAGATTGGGTCGCTGGAAACTCTACTGTAAAAGTACAAGGAATAACAGATGCTACAACCGGTTATGGATTTTATAATACCGATGGTTCAAGATTGGGTTATCTGGCCTATACTAGTGCAGGATTTGAATGGTATAACAATCTAAATATTCCTACTATTTTTTATACCAATACTGCCGAAAGAATGCGAATTACAGGTGCAGGTAATGTTGGTATTGGTACCACTTCTCCATCAGAAAAATTAGACATTGTTGGAAATTTACGTGTTACTGATTCGCAAAGATTAAATTACAAAGTTCAACGAGTTCCCATTGAAGGGGCACCACAAAATGGAACTTATAAAGGTTATATTTTATTAGCTAAAGCCTATACCAGTGGTATTGTTGCTGCAAGCTATGTAATAGGTCGGATAATTATGCGTCGTGGTAATCAAGGAAGCGGACATAATATTGACACATACGATATTACGTCCTCTACAGGATACGGCGACGAAACATTGAACCTTAATATTGTTGCACAAAAAGATCCAAGATTTACTAGATTAGTAAAATGCACCTATGGTGGTACAGTTTATCATGCAATTGAATCTACTAGTACTGGGGGAGAACCAGCAGTAGAAATGACCTTTTACGGATCTATAGTAGATTCGCCATTGAAGATGACCGATGAAAGTTTTGTTTCGAATGTTACTGCATTTGGTACATTAGGAACAGTTCATGCCAATGACGGAAATGTAGGGATTGGAGTAATAAGTCCAGGAGAAAAATTAACTGTAAGAGGCACCTTTGGTTTTGGTACTGGTGCGAATAGTTCTTCGGCATATACAATAACTGCTTTAAATAGTTCCGCAAATAATCATACATTTACTATTGCTGGTCAAGCGACAGGTACCAATGACGATGTTATATGGGATATGAGTCGCGGAGGAGGAGGATACGGAAGTTATCAAATAAAATATAATGGTAATATGATGTTGTATATTCCAGCTGGATCTCTAAATAATAACGGAGATGCTTATCTATTACCGACTAGAAATTTTGGTATAGGTTTAAATAACCCCCAGTCAAAATTTCATGTTAAAAGTGGAAATAACGAATGGGCGTTTGCGGGCGGTGGATCAACTTCGCCATATAATAATAACAGCAATGGATTTTATACTAACGGCGGAAATATTACACTAACTAACAGATACGCAACTGTTAATTTCCCCACCGAATACACTACAATGGATAGTACAAAACCATGGTGGATGTTTGGTAGAGTTTTGGGCGATACATCAACTCTAAAAGTAAATTTAAGAACTGGTTGGAATGGTACATCTGGGGGGCTGGATAGAGATGCTTTAGTTTTTGCAATGACCGGAGCAGATACTACTGCAACAATTGATTACATCAGCCTATCCACTGGTGCCGGTGTTGAGAGACTTCGAATTGCCAGTGATGGTAAAGTTGGTATAGGAACAACGAATCCGAGTTCGGCTCTCCATGTAACAGGTACTAATACTTACGCAGGTGCGGGCTTATTATTAGGCAGTGCCGGTGTTGCCAGTGGTTACATTTGGACAACAGATAATTTATACATCAAACCAAACACATCGCAAAACACTGCCAGTGGTACATTGTATATTCAAAATTTTGCCGGCGACACTTCAGTTTCATTGAATTCTACAACAGCAAACGCAATGACACTGGATAGTAGTGGTAATCTTGGTATTGGTACAACTTCGCCAACAAGTAAATTCGAAGTTGTTGGTACTACAGGGGCACAATTTATTGGGACATTTAGAACCGGAGATGCCACTGCTGCAAATAATGTTGGGGGAGGTTTCTATGGTAACTCAAGTGCCACTGCTACTAGTAGAGAAGCTATTCTATGGTTAGACGCAGATGCAGCTAATCTGTCAGGCGGCGATTACTTTTGGATTAAGAAAAAAGGTTTCAGCGGTGATGTAGATATTATTCAACAATCTGACTCGGCAATGACTTTTGCCACTTATGGCACCGAACGTGCTCGTATTACTAACACAGGTAATGTTGGGATTGGCACCACTGCTCCCTACACTTTATTAAGTGTAGGAAGTCCAACTCATATCAGCCCCGACGACACAAATAGAATATTAAATTGGTATGGTTCAGGAACTGAATTACACAATTCAGCTCATTTAATTTCAGTAGGAAATAACAGTTCAAATACTAGTCAACCTGCCAGCGTCGGTATAACACTGTTTAATAAAAATTCTACAAACAATACTTGGTCTCCTGCTTTAATGTTTGGTGGATTGAGCACCTCGGGCAATTATATGAATGGTGCTGCTGGTATTGCTGTACAAATGCCAACTAATGCGTCAGATAATAATTTTAGATCAGGCGATATACATTTCTTCACCCAATCAACTACGGCTCTAGGGTTAACTTCTAAAGTTGTTATAAAAGGTAGTGGTAATGTTGGTATCGGTACTACAAGTCCAGGAACACTATTAGATGTCAATGGTGTCAGCAGTTTTAAAGGCTCAACTGACGCAATTGATAATATAAGACTGTATAACAGTAACGGAAATTATACCTATTTAAGAACTACATCAGCTGCAAATAATAATAATTTTTGGTTAGATCCAATGTTAGGTTCGACGTTGTGGCTAGCTTGGGATAATCCAGGTCAAGCCAGAACTGCCAGTACTTATACAACAACATACATTGGCACAGGAAGAGGCTCTATTTTTGAAAGTCTACAAATATTAAGAGGCGATATTCAGGGTCGCGACAGCAGCGGGAATATTAATTATAGAATAGTTACTGGATCAAACGGACTAGGAACTGCATCTTTCTTTAATTCAGGTAATGTTGGTATTGGAACCACAAGTCCTACATCTAAACTTCATGTGTTTAACAGAACAGATGCAGGCGGAGCACCTAATACACCTGTTTTCACAATCGAACATCAGGACATCAATGCCGTCGGTACTGGGGGTTCAAACGGGGGTAAGATCAATTTTGTAAATATTCAACGTGATAATACAGGATGGGCAGCAAATAGCATTTGGGGTCGAATAGATTTTTATGGTTCTCAGCCAACCAGTGGATCTGCACAACTTGGTGCCAGCATATTGGCCGCTGCTGATGGTACTCCAAGTGGACAAATTCTTCCCACATATCTAGCTTTTTATACATCAGATTCCACAAACGGCGGCAATAATATTGAAAAAATGAGAATTTCCAACGGAGGCCTTGTCGGTATTGGAATTACTAGTCCGTATGCACAATTAACGGTTTCTAGAAATGGCATAAATCAAGGAACAATATCATTCGATGACGAAAATAATAATTCTCATTTAACATTGAATGGAGCAAATGCTCGGGTAAGATTGCAATTCGGAACTTACGATAACGGTGGTTATGCTGGTTGGATACAGGCCAGTTACGATAATAATGCTTCTGGAACTGGATCAAGTGGTGTAGAGCCTCTAGCTTTAAATCCACAAGGCGGCAATGTTGGTATAGGAGTTGCCAATCCCGGTTATACATTAGATGTAGGAGGAACTACTCGTATTGCCCCGACATCAACTTCGGGTACATTAATATTTGGTTCTGATGGCGACGGTGTTAAATTACAGCGATTAAATGATTATGATTTTGTCATACAACAAAACGCATCGTCGGGTAGTGTATTATCACTAGCCGGTGCAGGAAATGTACAAATTCATATGGATAGCAATGATAACGAAACAGATCGTAGAATTAGTTTCAGAAAAAATTCTACTCTTAACGGTTCAGAAGTAGGTTACATTAACGAAGATGGCAATTTAGTTATTAATGGAACACTTACTGAATCTTCAAGCATTATGCTCAAAGAAAATATTAATCCTATTACTAATGCTCTTGAAGCAATCTCAAAACTAACCGGGGTAATTTATGATCGTCGAGATGGTTCAGCAAAACAAAGAGCCGGTTTAATTGCTGAAGAAGTTGAAAAAGTCTTACCCAATATTGTAAACAAAGACAGCGATAATTTACCATCTGGTATTCAATATACTAACTTAATTGCTTATCTTGTTGAATCTATCAAAGAACTCAAACAAGAAATACATACATTAAAGGATCAACTCAATGGCTAGCCTGACTAGTTTAGCTCTCGGTGGTAATCCTGTTACAGTTTCTGGGGGTATACTGCAACAAGGAGGAGGTTGTACCCCTTGGATGCGATTATATCATTGCGGAGATTGTCCGTCGACTTCAGACTGCAATCCTACCTATTCCGGCGGCTATCTACACGTTAGAACACCTATACCCTGCGAAGGCTATACGTCAATACGTAACGTTCCCTTAATGTTTGAACTCGTGGCATTTCATACCTACAGCGGGGATTACACTTCTGATTTTAAAACAGTGATCAATATTGATGGCAGTGACAATTTAGAATATAATGTTCGAGTAAATGCAGGGTCTTACGGACTTTCATACGAACCTTATTTTTATAAATCTTCAAGTACCTATGGAGGTTACAAGAGATTGTGTATGAGTATACAAAAAATTGGATGTTGTTGTGTAGGATGGCTATGGATGCGTTGGTGGGGCGACAGTGCTGCTACAAACTTATGGAATCATTATGCTTGGGGACAGACCGGAGCAGGTAATAGAACAAACACTTATCCTTATTTTTAAATTATGGCAACTTTAGTAACTACATCAATATCGGGCAGTTTAACTGTGTCCGGACAAATGTTAGGAGGTACAAACTCTGATCAAACTCCTTGGTACAAAATATCCTATACAGGATCTACAGATCTTTATATACATGTAAGGCTTCCGCTGCCTGCCGATACAACCTATCTTGGTTGGAATCCATCTATTTTAGAGGTTTATGGTTTCAACGGATATAGCGGAGATAAAGTTCACGACTTTAAAGCACTGTTAAATGTTAATGGTTATGATAATGGCTGGTATGGATCGCAAATTCCTATGAATGATGGTTTTAACAGTTCGCCCACAGTATATAGATCATCTAGTACCTATGGAGGACAAACTAGAGTTTGTTTTAGTGTAAGACAAGATCAAAATTCAGAACCAGGACATCTTTTTATACGCTGGTGGAATAATCAAGGTGCTTGGAATAGTTTTGCTTGGGCCTATACTACCAGCAACAGTGCAACAGGAGTGTATTAATGGCGAGCTTAGTTTCATCTACTATTTCCGGTAATCTTACCGGAGCTTCCTATATATTAGACAGCAACACAGACATGTCCGAGTGGTATAAATTAAGTCATTGTGTGTGCCCGGGATCTGGCCCTTCGGACTGTACGGGAACTGGATTAGCTTATCTTCACGTCAGAACACCATTGCCTACTAAGATTGCCGACGGAATGGGGTGGAATCCTTATATCATTGAAGTAGTGGGATATCATACTTACAGTGCAGAATGTTTTCACGACTTCAAAGCTATTGTTAATACCAATGGTTATGACGATAATTTCTACGGTAGTCAGGTACGAATAAATAGAAGCGGAGCAGGAGGGGCAATGACCCCGGCGTCTAACCCTTATGTTTATGAAAGTGCAACAACTTATGGTGGAAAAAAGAGATTATGTTTCGCAGTTAGAAAACTAAGTTGCTGCTGCACAGGATATATTTGGGTAAGATGGTGGACCAATGCAGGAAAGCGTACAGACTATTCCTGGGGAACATTTCATTCAGACAGCCAAACCAGTTATTGGTAGGAGAAAATTGTGTATCAATATAGATGGATCATAGAAAAAATCGAAGGATATCCAAATCATAACGGATTAGAAAATGTATTGGGATCAGTTGGGTGGGAATTAGAAGTACGTGACACCACTGATCATTCTATACATTATATACGAGAAACTACCAAGCTAGACGTTTCTAATGTAACAGCGGAAAATTTTGTAGATTATTTAGAGCTCGATAACGATCAAGTATTGCAATGGGTTTGGGATATCATAAACAAAGAAAATACCGAGCAAAGAGCTAAAAAAGAACTAGATGATTTACGTAATCCATCTCCTACACAGTTAACTTCTCTGGGTATGCCCTGGAAGGGCAGTTGTTGTCCAGACGGAACCGGGATTACACCTGACCAACCTGTATGATGAATGACAGATACAAAATCTGTAAACAATGTGACAAATTTAATAATGTTTTAAAAACTTGCACTATTTGCCATTGTTTTATGCCTGTAAAAACTAAGATTCCACAGGCAGATTGTCCACTTAAAAAATGGGATTCGATCCCAGGCGAAACTGTAAAAAACCCATCGTAAACGTATTCGCCGAAAATCTAATATAGTTTTCGATAAATATCTAAATTAAAGGAAACTACTAGTGTCGGTAAATCTTAGCTCACTGTTGGGCAGTAATTTTAGAGGAGACAGCGGATTCTCGGGAATCAGTGGTAGCAGTGGTTACTCTAGTGCGTCGGGGTTCAGTGGCAGTAGCGGATTTAGCGGCATATCGGGTTATTCGGGTTCAGGAATCAGTGGATATTCAGGCCAAGTTGGCGTTAGTGGATTCTCGGGATATTCGGGTACGTCGGGATATTCGGGACTATCAGGATACTCTAGTGCGTCGGGTTTCTCAGGAATCAGCGGTTATTCTGGAATAAGTGGTTACTCGGGTACATCAGGCACATCGGGCTATTCGGGCAACAGTGGATACTCGGGAATCAGTGGTTATTCGGGACTAAGCGGTTTCACCGGTATAAGTGGTTATACAGGCGTCAGTGGTTACTCAGGACAGTCAGGGTTCTCTGGCACTTCTGGCCAACGGGGCGAAGACGGAAACTTTGGTGGTGCCAGCTTTGATTATACGTTTGACTCTGACATTTCTAATATCGATCCTGGCAGTGGCCGTTTAAAATTCAACAACGGCAACTTAACGCTGGCTGATCGTTTGTACATCGATGACGAACAAGATGGTCCATTTGATATACAGCTATACCTAAGAACCATAGATGACAGCACCAGCACCATTAAAGGACATTTTAAAGTATCTAAGAAGTTTGATAC
>Ga0129333_10005687_pt1 | contig 11738 bp, 10 predicted proteins | sample CPB6_08_DNA_FD_94474 | JGI IMG/M metagenome (GOLD analysis project Ga0129333, IMG submission 94474) | Freshwater to marine salinity gradient microbial communities from Chesapeake Bay, USA - CPBay_Sum_0.6_0.8_DNA | ecosystem: Environmental > Aquatic > Marine > Coastal | place: USA: Chesapeake... | reverse complement strand
ATCGTAATCTTGAATTTGGTGGACACTTTCGCGGACATTTTCGTGTCGCTACACGTTTCTCGACGTCACGTAAGTTATTGATTCGTCGATGCACGTCACTACACATCAACTGCTAATCCGGCTTCGAGTCCCATCGGTCACCCCAGTTGGCTCTCTAAGCCGCCTCGTTTAACCAAACACCTTCGCGGCCAAGGCAGTGCGATTCCATTTATGAAATCAAGCCTACTTTTTCTTGCACTCGTTAGCTTCTTACCATCCAGCTTACTCGGCCAAGAGATTATTTGCGATGGGATCGTCACTTCGTATTCGAAGGGGGTCGCTTCGCAGTCTGTGAAAAATGTCAATTTTTTTGCCGACGGCGATGCGCTAACCCTAAGATCTATCTTGCCCGATTTTCCCGATGAGTTTCAGAATACGAGGTTTGTCATGAACCGAGTGCAGGGTCTCGCCACCCTGAAGCATCAAGAAAATCAGTTGTTCACTGGAGGCATAAATCGTCATACGGGAGAAATTCTCCTGCTGCTCAGGACCGCGGATTTCGGAGGCCAGCTCGACAGTATGTTTTCTGGAATTTGCGAGCCAGCGGAGACCCATCCATCGTCTCCTAAATCGAGGTAAATCCAGCAGGCTTGATGGCGAACGCTCCAGAACATAATTAAGGGTATACCCTTGTCCATATTGCTGGATAACAAATTGGCGGTAAGCTAAAACAAAAAAATGTTCATAAAACGTAGCTCGCGCGTTATCAGTCATCGCGTTTTTTGTTTCTGACGGCAAGAAGTTGGGGAGCTGAGAATGTCGAAGGCAATCAGATTGCTTCATGGGGATTTCGGCAGGGTAGCGCTCTTAGAGATGAATGCGCCCCTAGTGACGCACGCCCATCATCATTGCCATATTCTTCTAAAAGCTGCTGGTCCCGATACGATCTTTCGGGTGAGCGAAAGTGCTGCACCCCTTACTGACGACAACGCAGTCCTCGTCAATGCCTGGGAGCCACACGCTTACGTTCACAATGATCCAGCGGACGAGCGGACGATTATTCTCGCGCTTTATCTTGAGCCTGCTTGGCTTGGCAAATTCTCTTCAAAAATTAACCAAGCGCTCTATCCAAAGTTTTTTGAGAGAACCTGCTCCGCCTTAACGCCGAACCAAAAAAAATTAATTGAAACCATTGTCCTTGAGCTTTGGTGGTCAGACAGTCTCAGCCTTGACCAACTCGAGTCGATGCTCGCGGAATTAAGCTTATCTTTCCTCGAAGGATCAGATGGTGCTCTGCGTCAGCGCACGCACTTCTATGGGCAGGGAAAAAGCTTTATGGACCCTCGAATCAGAAGGGCGATCGGACTCTTGCGGGAAAACCCGGATCTTGTGTCGGACATGGGAACGCTTGCCACAGCAGTTCAGTTGTCTAGGTCACATTTTTTCGAGCTTTTTCGTCGATGCACTGGGCTTTCTCCCGTGGTCTACGCGAATGCCTTAAAGATGGAGCAGGCCTTTCAGACGCTGGCCGAGAAGCGTCTTTCCATGGACGAGATTAGCAGCGCCTTGGGGTTCTCCGCCCAGAGTCATTTCACCCGTTTCTTCAAGCAGCATCAGGGTGTCGTACCGAGTCATTACCGTCGACAGCTGGAAAGTAAAAAAATTCAGACTTAGAGATAAATTGGCCGACTTGCAGTTCAGGTGACGGTCCACTCACTCTAGTTCTTGTGCCCCATCAACTCTAGACTTCGCAACAGTCTTGAAGGGGGCCAAAGTTTGCACTCGAGTGAACAATCTTCGGAACGAGCGATAAAAGATCTTCTAAGGATTGAGGACGGTTATTTACTTAGGGGGCAAGGGAACTTCCTTGATGACTTACCTACGCCGTCCAGTACGCTTTTTGCCGCGATCGTCCGCTCATCGATTGCACACGGAAAAATCCTCGCGGTAAGAGAGCAGGCCGCCTTAGAGATCCCGGGTGTACGCGCTGTATTACTACCGAGCGAGGTTCAGGCTTGGTCTGATCCATTCGTAGTCAGCATCAAGTCGCCGGTAAAGCAATGGAGCCTGGCGGTAGACGTTGTGCGCTATGTCGGTGAACCTATAGCGGTCGTGATCGCTGAGTCTCGGGCAGCTGCTGAGGACGGCGTCGACGCTGTGGAGGTCGATTATGAGCCCTTCGATGTATTAATCGATCCGCGGGAAGCGCTCTCTGACGCTGCCATTAAGCTGCATCCTGAACTTGGATCAAACTGTATTGTTGACCGCCGCCATGAATACGGCGAAGTTGATAAAGCTTTTGGTGCGGCTGCGTTCACGATCGTACAGGAGTCTCTTTATCCCAGAAACTCTTGTACGCCTATGGAGTGCGGAGGTGTGATCGCCCAGTATCACGAACATAACGGCGCCTACTCTGTGACATCGAATTTTATGGGGCCTTTCTCACTCCATGTAGTGATGGCTGCGGCCTTGCGGGTGCCTGGAAATAAGCTGCGCCATCGATATCCACAGGACTCGGGCGGGAGCTTTGGCGTTAAACAAGCAATGTTGCCTTACGTCGTACTGATCGCACTCGCATCGCGCAAGGTCCGCTTACCTGTAAAGTTTATCGAGGACCGTCTCGAGCACCTTGTAGCTGCAACCTCTGCTACCAGTCGCATTACGACACTCAAAGCAGCAGTCGATTCCGCGGGAAAAATTCTCGCCCTTGACTACGACCAGATTGAGGATTGTGGCGCGTATTTGCGGGCTCCAGAGCCTGCAACGTTATACCGTATGCACGGCTGTCTGACGGGCGCATACGACATACCGAACCTTCGAGTTCGTAATCGCGTAGTTTTGATTAATAAGACCCCCACTGGCCTTGTTCGGGGTTTTGGCGGACCACAGGTTTACTTTTCACTCGAGCGTTTAATCCAAAAAATAGCGAATAAGCTCAATAAATCTGTTCCGGAAATCTATCGCCTGAACTATATCGAAAGAGAGCAGTTTCCTTATGCGGCGGCGGCGGGCGGACTGTACGACTCCGGTGATTATCGATCAGCGCTTTCTACGCTCGAGTCTGCTGCCGATTATGAGGAATTAATCAAAAGACAATCAGAGCGGCGGGCGCAAGGAAAGCTGTATGGCATTGGCTATGCATCTATAGTTGAGCCAAGTATTTCCAACATGGGGTATATCACCACTGTTCTGACACCTGAGCAGCGTGCCAAGGCCGGTCCGAAAAATGGAGCGATTGCCACAGCAACGGTTGCTGTGGATGCCTCAGGGTCCGTTAACGTGGTCGTTGCCTCTACTCCGGCCGGGCAGGGTCATCAAACGGTAATCGCAAATGTTATTGGAGATCTACTTGGACTGCCCGCTAATCAGATCATTGTCAATACAGAGCTAGATACAGCTAAGGATGCCTGGTCGGCAGGCTCAGGTAATTACTCCAGTAGGTTTGCCGGTGCAGTGGTCGGTGCCGTCTTTCTTGCAGCGGAAAGAATAAAAAACAAAATCGCGACATATGCTGCTAAGGTTTATGGCTGCTCGACTGATGAAATTGCCTTTCGAGACGGAAAGATTCTCAATACAGCTAATCCCGGACAAACCAGTAGTTTTTCAAGAATGGCGGGGGCATTTCACTGGTCTCCCGCTCTCGTTTCAAAAAACCTTGGCTCAGCATTGGAGCCAGGCCTGCGTGAAACTGCCCATTACAGCCCCGAAGTACTGACGCCACCGGACGAGCACGACCGAATCAACACCTCGGCCGCCTATGGATTCGTACTCGATGTTTGCGGGATTGAGATTGACATTGAGACATGTCAGGCTCGAATTGACCGCTACATTACGCTTCATGATGCTGGCCGTATCTTAGAAAAAAAATTAGTCGATGGTCAGATTCTCGGCGCATTCTCGCAAGGTGTTGGCGCTGCCCTGTATGAGGAGTTTTCCTATGATCAATCCGGTAATTTTCTCTCGGGTACATTTGCTGACTATCGAATTCCTACGGCACAAGAAATTCCAGAGCCGAGGATTATCCATCAAGAGACATTGAGCCCCTTTACGCCACTCGGCGCCAAAGGCGTTGGGGAGGGCAACAATATGAGTACCCCAGTTTGTATTGCTAATGCTATTGCAGACGCACTTGACTACTCGGATATTCAGTTGCCTGCGACACCACCAAAAATTCATCAATGGCTAACGGCTAGGGGTCATCTTGAAAAAATTTCTCCTGCTCCAAAATCCCTCACTACGATACCCGACGCCTCTCGAAACCTAATACGGGCATCTGGGGAGATTCTATTTGATGCCTCACCGGACTCTATCTTCGATATTCTGCTAGATACCCGTCGATTAATGTCTGTAATTCCGGGTTGTGAAAAACTATCTCGAAACGATCTGGATGATGTCATTCAATATGAATGCGAGGTTGTATTACGGATCGGAGTGATTAAGGCTCGATTTGATGCTTCAATTGAACTAAGCGAAATTGATAAGCCCTCCGGATTGCGACTCTCGGGTAAAGGTAGAAGTTCTTTGGGTCTCGCGCAGGGCAGCGGCCTGGTAACACTAAGTAGACAGCAATCGCAAACAATACTGGCTTATAACTATGAAGCGAACGTCACCGGGAAGCTTGCAGCCATCGGTAGCCGTCTACTCGAAGCGTCTGCACGGGTAGTCCTCAACCAGTTGTTCCGAGCTCTGGCACGCGAGGCAGAAGGGCGGAAAAGAAAACCGGGGGCATTCCACTCGCTCGGTAGAGCGATCAAGAGGCTCTGGCGATGAAAGCACGAGGCTTTGATTTCGTAGCACCCGATACTACTCAGCAGGTATGTGAGTTTCTGTTGGATGCGTCATGCGAGTCCAGAATAATCGCCGGAGGACAAACACTAACCCCTATGTTAGCAATGCGAGTCGCGCAGCCGTCGCGGTTAATTGACCTCTCAGGGATTAAGGAACTCGGCGCTATCGATGTTCGAGGGCGAGGAATCTCTGTTTCCGCCTCAGTAACACAGTCCGCACTCGAGGATTGGCTCCTAAAAAATCCGAATAATCCGATTCTTAGTTCCATCCTGCCCTGGATTGCACATCGTGTTATCCGAAATCGGGGAACTATATGCGGATCGATTGCCCATGCGGATCCGAGCGCCGAGCTACCTCTGGCGCTCGTTGCGTTGCAAGGCAAGATTTTTGCGACGGCACTGAGTGGAATCCGGGAGATTGCAGCAGAGGATTTCTTTATTGGTGCGCTCAAGACTGCGCTGGAACCCTCCGAATTCATTCAATCCGTCTACTTCCCAAATCTGAACAAGGACACCACTTTTGGTTTTCAAGAATTTGGATATCGTAGCGGCGACTTCGCGGTTGTATCTGTATTGGTATTGCGGGAGCAACATCAATGGGTCTTTTGCTTTGGGGGTATCGATGATGTACCACGACGATTCACATTAAGTAAAGCAAACGCGGCGCAAGCCATTGAATTCTTAAATTCGCTTTCGCTGGAGATTACTGTCCGCGCAGACCCAAGTGCAACCTCCGAATTTCGACGTCATTTAATGACAAGTCTCGGTCTTCGGGCAATTCAACAGGCGCAACCGCAATAGCAGATGAGATACATCAAATCAGGGCAGCTAGAAAAGATTTCTCTTATCGTCAACGAGCGCAGGATAAGCGCTGACTGTCGCTCGAATACGACTTTACTTGATTTTTTAAGAACCAATCTTTCCTTGACCGGTACACATGCAGGCTGTGAGCACGGTGTCTGTGGTGCTTGTACCGTGTCAATCGATGGACACGCAGTGCGATCCTGTCTCGGTTTCGCATGTCAGTTCGAGGGGGCAGTGATTACAACAGTTGAGGGGCTATCCAAAACATCAGAGCTCTCTGATTTGCAATTGGCATTTTCACGCCACCATGCGCTGCAATGCGGCTTTTGTACGCCAGGTTTTCTTGCTATTGCTGAAGATCTATTAAGTCGCTCGCCAACACCGAGTGAAGATGAAATTCGGGAGGAAGTCTCAAGCAATCTGTGTCGCTGCACGGGCTATGCGGGAATTGTTAGAGCGATTCATGAGGTTTCGATCATGCGCACTAATAGTAAACAGGAGGGGTGAGTGCTAGATTTAGGGATAACCTTCTTGCAATCAATCGAGCGTGATGCTTCAAGGACAGCCATCGTCTTTGATGGTCAGCGACTGTCTTATGAATCTTGGGGTCGACAAGTCGGCGCGCTCCAGGGCTATTTAAAAAGCGTGGGCGTCCGACGTGGCGATCGGGTTCTGACTATCCTCCAAAACCGTTACGAGGCAGCGACCCTTCATTGGGCCTGCCAGATCAGTGGGGTGACGATTGTTCCAGTAAATTGGCGATCTAAGCCCGATGAGATAGATTTTTTTGTAGACAATGCGGACATAAAGTTTGCCTTTGTTGAGCAGATATCCCTCGAGAATCTACTCGCGAGTTCGTCCGCTAAGACACTTCCTTACGTTGTATGTGGTGCGACTGATCTGCAAGTCAACACAGATCGGTTCTCCGAGATCGTAGCGGTTGGACGGGAAATTACTCCTGAAGCTACAGCTGAGGATTGGTCTGTGATGCTCTACACATCGGGTACAACCGGCAGACCTAAAGGCGTCCCCCGCCGCCACCGCGCAGAGCGCGCGGCCGCGTTAGCCCATATCGCTCAGAATCAATATCGTATGCATGAGGTGACCATAGGTGTCATGCCGTTGTACCACACCATGGGTGTACGATCGTTGCTCACGCTGTGCATGCTTAATGGCACTTATATTGCGTTTCCACGATGGAACCCCGACCAATTTCTTCTAACGATAGAGAAAGAGCAGGTAACACATCTCTACTTAGTCCCAACGCTCTATCACGATATTCTAAATTCAAAAGAATTCGACGTGCGACGTATTCGCTCGGCAAGAAAACTCGGCTTTGCGGGCGCACCAATGAACGATGCGCTCTTACTGAAGCTACAGGATACTTTTAAGCCTGATCTTTTTGTCAATCATTATGGTTCAAGCGAAATCTACACTTACACAATAAATCAAAACGCAGTACGTAAGCCGGGAAGTGCAGGTCGATCTGCGTTTAACGCGAGAATTCGAGTCGTCAGATTTGACACTGATGCCAAGCTTGCCTCGTCCGAGGATATTTGCGACCCGCTAGAGGAGGGGCAAATCATATGTGACCTTTCAGGCGATGAGGCATTCGAGGGCTACTGGAAGCGCCCTGAAGTTGATAAAAAGTCGATTCGATCAGGATGGTTCTTTACAAGCGATACGGGCTACTACGATGCAGACGGTGAGTTGTATGTAACTGGTCGCGTGGACGATCTCATTATCTCAGGTGGCGAGAATATTTCACCCGTTGAGATCGAGTCTACACTCTCCTTACATCCAGCCGTTGACGAGGTTGCGGTTGTTGGCTTACCAGACGACCGACTAGGGAAGAAAGTTGTGGCGTTTATTAAAACAAAGGACATCTCAGTAGGCATCGAAGAGCTTGATACCCATTGCAAAAATTCAGAGCTCGCGAATTTTAAGCGTCCGAGAGAATATGTGTTTGTGCAAGAAATTCCAAAGTCGCCCGTAGGAAAAATTCTTCGGCGAAAACTCGTTGCCGGAGAATTCGAGCGGGCTTGAATCGATGCGACGACGCTTTGCATTATGAATACACACGAAACAAGGAGCGATCTAAAATGAGCGATGGTTTTAGAGTTGAAATATCCGTCAATGGACTGCGTGCCGATATTGTCTTATCGCGGCCTCCACTGAATGTCATCTCAATGCCACAGAGAGATTTTCTGAGGCAAACATTTGAGGCGCTAGATTCTGATAATCGCGTTCGTGTCATTGTCTTGCGCGCTGAGGGCGAGCATTTTTCAAGTGGTGGGGATATCAAGGGATTCTTAGAGGCAACGCCAGAGCATGTGTCACGGCTTGCCTGGAATATTGCTGCGCCTGCAAGATGTTCAAAACCAGTGATTGCGGTGAATCAGGGTTACTGCTTTGGTGTCGGATTTGAGATTTCCCTTGCCTGTGATTTTCGTATCTGCAGCGATACCACGCTGTATGCACTGCCGGAGCAGAAACTCGGGCAGATACCGGGGTCTGGCGGGTCCGCCCGGCTCCAGAAAATGATTGGTATAACTCGTACAAAAGATGTTGTGATGCGTTCGCGTCGAATCTCAGGCTTGCAGGCTTATGAGTGGGGTATCGCTACGGAATTAGTAGAACTTGATGCTCTAGAAAGTGCAACATCAAAACTGGTCGATGAACTAACTGTATTTTCTCCCCTTGCACAACGTACCGCGAAGCGAATGCTCAATGAAACAGAGGATGCATTGCTCACAACGGCAATTGAGCTTGAGGGTCATTGCTATAGCCGACTCCGGATGTCGGCAGATTTTAAAGAAGGGGTCGAAGCGTTTCATCAGAAGCGTCAGGCCAAGTTTATTGGCAGTTAATTTTTTAACTAAGGAGACATCATGAAACGAAGGGCACTCTTACTTACCGCTTTAATCTCAACTCTTTTCGTTACGGGCGCATCCGCGCAGACCGAGCCGGTTAAAGTGGGCGTTGTTACCCCTCTATCCGGCGTTTATGCCGGTATCGGACAGCAGGTAAGGTGGGGTCTGGAGCTCGCAACCCGGGAGATCAATGCCGCAGGCGGAATCAATGGTCGCCGGGTTGAATTGATTTTTGAGGATGAGGAGGCAAACCCCGCTGTTGCAACGCAGAAGGCTGAGAAGCTATTTCAGGTAAATCGGGTCGACTTCTTAACCGGCACGGTTAGTTCCGGGTCGACACTCGCCGTCGGGCAGGTTGCAGAACGCAATAATCGCCTGATGGCAACTACTGTATCTTTTGCGGATTCTATTACGGGGGATCGTTGCTCGCCGAATGTGTTTCGAGTTAACGCCCGCGCTGGAATGCAGTCTGCAGCTTTAGCTGCCTGGATGGTGAAGGAACGACCAAATGCGGATGTATTCTTTCTTGGCCCTGATTATGAAATGGGAAGGAGTACCGTCGCAGCATTTAAAGCAGCAGCAACAGCACGAGGCGCAAAGGCAGTCGGTGAGGTCTTCGCACCGCTGGATAACAAAGACTACTCTCCCTACTTTGGTCAGATTCGTGCAGCAAAACCCTCGGTAATCTATACGTCGGTTGCTGGTAATGACACCGTTCGATTTTTTAATCAGATGGCAGAGTATGGCGTGAACAAAAATGTCGTACTCGTTGGCGCATCTGGTACAGTGACCTCACAGAATCTTGCCGCAATTGGGAAGGCTGCTGAGGGTTTCGTGACTGGAGCAGGCTACTCACCAAAACTTGATAATCCACAGAATAGAAAGTTTGTAGCCGACTTTCAGGCAGCGTATAAGACACTGCCGGATTTGTACGGGGCCGATTCATATGGGCTGATGTATTTCTTAAAGACTGCGGCAGAAAAAGCAAAATCTGTCGAGACCGACAAACTCAGGGTCGCCATGAGGGATCATGAGTGGATGACTCCGCAGGGAACAAAGCGTATGCGCGCGGGAGATCATCAGGCGATGCAGGAGATGTACGCGGTTCGCATTGAAAAGGGGGATTTCAACATTATCGGCCGCGTTACCCCGGCTGATGCAATCGGTCCGGATGCCTGTACTAGGTTTTAATTGTTTTATCGTAAAGGCCGCGGATACCCGTGGCCTTTACTAATAATTTTCAGAAAGATCTTCTGTGATCGAAACACTTCAGTTCGTCTACGCGCCGCAAATTATCAATGGGCTTTCAATTGGGGTTGCGGTCATCCTAATGGCCCTGGGCTTAACGATTATTTTTGGGCTGCTTGATGTCATCAATATGTCACACGGTGAGTTTTATGCAGCTGGTGCGTTTCTTGGCCTTACTCTTATCGCCATCGGTATCCCTTTTTGGGTGTGTATTGTTCTCGTGCCAGCGGTGTTATTTCCCTTGGGTGTTATAACTGAAAAGTTTCTTATCCAGAAGGTCTTTAATAGTAAAGATCGTCATATTTTGACCTTGTTACTCACGTTTGGTATCGCCATTGTTTTAGAGGATCTTTTCAAGATCATTTGGGGTGCGAATCCTTCAAAGCTTGACTCGCCAATTCAAGGTGCAGTTGATTTACTTGGAGTCATGTTTCCGAAATATCGGCTGTTTTTGATGATTTTCGGGGCGGTCATAATTTTCGGTGTTTGGCTGCTCATTTATAAGACGCCAGTTGGTGCAATTATTCGAGCGTCGGCACACGATCGAAACATGGCGGCATCTCTGGGCATACCCGTAACATGGGTACACGCCCTAACATTTGGCTTTGGGGTCTCGCTCGCAGGTCTCGCCGGTATCTTGCTCGCTCCGATTTACTCGGTTTTCCCCACCATGGGCAAAGATTTTATTCTCATGGCTTTCAGCGTTGTTATTGTCGGCGGCCTAGGAAGTATTAAGGGCGCTGTCGTCGCAGGGCTGCTTCTGACACAGCTGCAGTCCATTTCCTCGCTATTTATCTCACCCGTCTGGTCTGATCCACTTGTTTTCGGCGTAATGATTATTGTTTTGATGTTTAAGCCCTCCGGTCTGTATGGGGGGCTAAAAAATGGATAAAGCCGGAAAACTCGCAATTCGCGCAGTTGAGGTAACCCTATTTGGAAGCGCTCTTATACTGGTTGTAGTTGGGTCGCTTACTGGCGACTCATTTTATTTGCGGTTAGCCACTGAGGCACTTATCTTTGGTGGATTAGCGCTGTCGGTTGATCTTTTACTTGGTATTGTTGGTCTATTGTCATTGGGGCAGGCGCTCTACTTCGGTTTCGGCGCCTATTTGAGCGCGCTGATTCTAAAGGAGGTTTACCCCTCCTTTTGGCTCGCTATGTGTCTGGTTGGCATTTGCTCTGCGGCTCTGGGCTACGCTGCAAGCTTTATTGCATTACGCTCAAAGGGCGTTTATTTTGCACTTATTACATTCGGTCTGGCTCAAGTTGTTGCTAAGGGGGTGTACAACACAAGGGCGCTGGGCGCTTCGGACGGGCTTATTGGTGTTCCGGTGATAAAGCTTTGGACCCCCATTGGTAACCTCGATACCGCTAACCCCGCAGTTCTGTTTACCGTTGTATTTTTAGTCATTTCTTGCCTTTACTATTTCGTTAAATATTTTTTAACAACTCCGATGGGCAGTATTTGGCAGGGTATTCGCTCCAACGAACACCGGCTTTCGTTTATCGGTATTGAGTCCACCGGCCCAAAACGATTCGCATTTGTTATTGCGGCCATCGTCGCGGGCCTATCGGGCGCGCTTTATCCGGTACTTCGTGGATTTGTCTCACCGGAACTTCTGTACTTTGCGGTCTCAGGAAACGCTGTCATTACGGTAGTTCTGGGTGGGGTGGGAACTTTAGTGGGGGCACTTTTCGGTAGCGTTCTGCTCACTATTTTAAAGTCAGTAATCGGTACGATCACAGCGCATCACCATATTGTCATCGGTCTTATTTTTGTATTTGTGGTGATTGCAGCTCCAGGCGGTTTAGTCGGTTGGTTAAGAAAGAAACTTAATGAGCGACTGGAGATGAATCGTGATTGAAGAGAATCACCATCAGAAAATTCTGATCGCCGAAGAACTTTTAAAGAGTTTTGGGGGCCTTAAGGCAGTTGAGCACGTGAGTTTCAGTATTGAGAGATATGGTGTTACCTCAATAATTGGGCCAAACGGAGCGGGTAAGAGCACCTTTTTTAATCTGATTAACGGTGCTTTGAGGGTTGATT
>Ga0129333_10005685_pt1 | contig 11740 bp, 11 predicted proteins | sample CPB6_08_DNA_FD_94474 | JGI IMG/M metagenome (GOLD analysis project Ga0129333, IMG submission 94474) | Freshwater to marine salinity gradient microbial communities from Chesapeake Bay, USA - CPBay_Sum_0.6_0.8_DNA | ecosystem: Environmental > Aquatic > Marine > Coastal | place: USA: Chesapeake... | reverse complement strand
GATGTACCATTTTGTGTGATTGGTCCAAGTGTTTGTATCTCATTGCTATTAGGGTTTAATGTTATTCCGTTTGTAGTTTGTAATGCTTTTTGTCCTGTAGTGACACTATCAACAAAAGATAAATAATGAGTAGCATTAGCACTTGTATTATTAACCGCCACTTGAGTAGCGTTAGATGCTAAACCGCTGAAATTAGTAGTTGTCAGCGTATTTGTAGATGGTACAAATGATAATCCAGTATCGGCATTACCACCATTGTTTCCAGTTGTAGCACTTGACAATACTGGGTAATAAGTAGATGCTGAGGCAGAAACATCACTAATAGCCAAATTAGTAGCATTCGTAGCCGTTGTTGATGTCGTTGCATTTCCTAATAAAGCACCACTGAATGTCGTAGTCGTCAATACGGCAGTGCTTGGGTTATATTGGAGAACCCCACCAGCAGCATCAATGAATAAATTTTTTGAACCAGTTGAACCAGCCGTAACGAAAGGAACATTATAGTTAGTATTTGAAGATGCTGTTGTTACATTTACAGCAGTAGCCGTTCCATTTAGTGTTGGAACACTAAGCGTCCCAATTATTGGTTGGTAGGTCATTGGGGTCGTTATTGTATCGGCTCTTAAAATTTTTGATACACCTGTGCTGTCAATGAAAGTAGGGTAATAAATTGTTGCTGTATCTGTCTCTGTAACATCAATAGTAGCAGAACCACCACCGCCACCAGCAGCCCAAACTGGAGGTAAACCTGGTCCCTGACTTGTCAAAACTAATCCAACACCAGAAGGGTCTAAAAAATCAGTTTGTCCCGAAGATATTTGATACGGTATAGAACCAGTAGCCCCTGCTAATAAATTTGAGCATGTTGCACTATTACCACTCCAAGTAGTTTGATTTAGGGTATTGGTTGTTACACCGTTTGTGAGAGTAAGTGTATTTATAACGACTTCCCCATTTGGTGTTATTTGTAGTGGTTGTTTTGGGTTTCCTGATGCATCAAGGGTTGTGAACGTATGTGTTCCAAGTATATTGGCGTTTTCGTAGTAGATATTATTAGCATCTTCATAGATACGACCGGCATAAGTATTATTTGTTTTATCCAATAAGTTGTAAAAAGTATTATTGATTTGTCTTTTGGTATTGTCAGGATTATTCACATTAATAGGTTGGTTGAAATATGATTGTTGATTAAAACCTGCAACACCATTAACCTCAACTAATCCATTGAGAGTTGTTTTTCCATCAACATTTACAACGCTAATAAAATTAGCAGAACCATCAACATTGATAGTGCTATTAAAATCGGCAGCACCATTGACATTGACTGCTTGCAAATTTTCTGTTCCTTGCGCGACAGGCCATTTTAAGTATCTATTATCTGCCTCACTTTGAGTTAAGGCATTATCACCTGAAATCCAATATTCGTTATTGAATGTATTAACATTAGGGTTCGGAGGGGGATTAACGCTCATAGTATATAATTAATTTAGATAATAATTCTTCATATTTTATTCTAATCTAATATTAATATGCCACCTAAGAAGCCTGAATTGATAGACTGGTATAAGAAGTTACCTAAAAAATTTTTGCTAAAGACACATAATCCACATTACGAGGTTCATCATATAAAACTACCAATGAGGATGATAATCTGCGGAAACAGTGGAAGTGGCAAAACACAGACGCTATTGAATTTGCTATACAATATGCCTGATACTTTTGAAAAAATCTTTGTAGTGACAAAATGTAAAGATGAGCCTTTGTACAACTACTTGGAAGATAAGTTAGGAAAAGACGGATTAAGTATTAAAGAAGGAATTCATGAATTACCTGATTTAGATAGTTTAGATAAAGAACAAAATAACTTAATTATATTAGATGATTTGGTAAATGAACCTACAAAACAACAGCGACCCATTTGCGATTATTTTATCCGTTGTCGTAAGAAGAATTGCAGTATAATATACATTAGTCAGAGTTTCTACGCTGTTCCAAAGCTTATTAGAGATAATATCAATTATTTGATTATAAAACAAGTATCATCTATGAAAAATTTGACTATGATTTGCAGAGAATGCAGTTTAGGTATTGAAAAAAAACAATTGAAAAAAATTTATAATGATGCAACATCGACTAAACAAGATTTTTTATTAATCGATTTGGATGGAGATAAAGATGAACGATTTAGAAAAAATCTAGACGAAATTTATGTAGTAGAAGATATGATGTAGTTATTAATTATAGGAATGGTGAACAAGAAAGTCCTGAATTCCATTACACACTTTTAAAGACCTGTTTACAAAATATTTTTAGCCTTGTCATTCACAAAATCTACAATTATATAGACCTTCTTGAAATGCAAAAAAATTTAATTGGATAATATTTTATCTAATTAAATAATATAGGTAATGATTAAAAAACGAATTTTAGAATTATTTTGTGGGACCAAATCAGTCGGTGATGTATTTGCAAATGCTGGTTATGAAGTTATAAGTCTAGATTATAATGCAAAATTTGAAGCAACTCATACAGAAGATATTTTAACTTGGGATTATCACATATATCCTCCTAAATATTTTGATGTTATATGGGCCTCTCCTGATTGCACAACTTGGTCTCTAGCATCTGGTGGCAAATATAGAACCAAAGAAAATATAAATGGTTTGAACAATCAATATCAAAACCAAGTAACAATCGGTAACAATATGGTCTTAAAAGTTATTGAAATACTTAATTATTTTCAACCTGATTATTGGTTTATTGAAAATCCAAGAGGACTTATGAGATGGTTTCCACCATTGCAACAATTTATTATTGATAAAAATGCAAATATGAATTTAGTGTATTATGCTAACTACAATAATTGGGGTTTTCCTAAGCCAACGCATATTTGGTCTAACCTCCCTCTATGGGCTAATGAAAAGTTACCTGAAATGCCTGCAGATAGTTATGTTTTGAGATATCATACCTTTGATGGTAGATACAGAAAATTTTATAAAAAATATTGCAACTTTGAAACTGCAGAAACGAGGTCAAAAATCCCTCCTGATTTAATTAATAGGTTACGATTACTTATTCCTGGTGAAGTTTGAATTATTAATTATAGGAATGGTGAACAGAGAAGTCCTGAATTCCATTACACACTTTTAAAGACCTGTTTAGAAAATATTTTTAGCCTTGTCATTCACAAAATCTAGAATTATATAGACCTTCTTGAAATGCAAAAATGTATATTCTACTATATTATTAATTATAGGAATGGTGAATAAGAAAGTCCTGAATTCCATTACACGTTTCTAAAGACCTAAAAATAATTTATAAATTTGATGTGACAATTAAATATACAACTTATATATAATGCCTTATTCTATACGCAAATTACCTAACAAAAATTTATATAGAGTATATAATACTAAGACAAAAGCTATTCATTCTTACGCAACAACTTTAGAAAATGCAAAGAAACAAATTAAACTTTTGCACATGGTAGATGCAGGAGTTCCTCTAAATGCAAGTAAAGGTATCGACAAAGCTGATAAAAAAGACAAGAAAAAAGGCGATGGTTTAGAAAAAAATATCTCTACTAATGATAAGATGGAAAATAAATGGATACAACATGTTAAAGAATATGCTTCTAAACATAAAATGTCTTACAGAGATGCTTTAAGAGATTGTAAATGCAGAGAAGAATATAAAAAAGGTTCAGGTCTAGGCTCTTCAAAATCTTCGGCTGTATCTCCAGAAGAATTTGTTGATGTCGTTCCAAGTGAACCAGAAATTATTACTATCAAACCAGAAGATATTTTTAGAAATGTAGCAAGAGGTTCTCAAATTACTCCGTATGCTAGACATATAACAAAGACTGAAGACAAAAGAAAAGATAGTAAAAAAATTATGAGTGAAAGTCAAGCAAATGCTTTAATGTCTGGAAAATTAGGACCTCGTGCAAGAAAATATGGACATGGTGTTAAATCAAAAATGAAAAAATGTGGAGCTGGTGTTATAGATGAAAGTGAATTTGCAGACCAAAAATTATTAGCAATTAAATATAATGATAGCGAATTAGGTGCAAATGCTGGAAAAAAATTTATTTCTTTGTAAATATATACTAAATATTTTAATATAAAGAATAGACTTTACATTAAATAATGTCAATAGAAAATATAATGATAAATGGTAATAAATACAAATATTACAAACCTGATAATTATAATGATACGAAACTATATTGGAAACAAAAAAAAAGAATTAGAGAGAAAATAAGAGCATCTGAAAATGGCTGTTATAAAGGCAAACTTACAAGAAAAGGTATACCATATTATAACGATTATCCAAAATTACTCGAATTCTTAGATAGTTTTATTTACACTCCTTAGCATTTTCTAGATTACTTGGAAACTTGTTGGATTTAATCTTGACTGCATTAGGGTCAAAAATTTGCTTAAAGAACCCTTTTGTTTTTTCCTCTAAAAAGATACGCTTGTATTTACCATCTAGAGAAGGAGTATATGCATCTAACACTGCTTTAAGTTTTGGGATGACAATTTCTGCTTTAGAGCCAAGTTTTTCGAAGTCTTCTCTAACAACTGGAAGGAATGTATTTGCTTCAAAAAATTTATCTGGGTCTTCATTTGAAAATTCAATTAATCCCTTCGTCAATATAGATATCGCATACGAATTCACCAAATTCAATAAAAATCTTACCAAATCTTTTTGAGGCAATTTTGGGTCCCCATTTTGTATCTGTCTAATATACGGAGATATATCAAGCTCTAAAGATTTCATACCCAATTCAGTAAGACACCCTCCATTATGATATTCTGCAAAATTCATTATACTGGCTATATATAAGAAAAATGGATAATCATTTGTTTCATCTTGTAACCATATCTCTCTATATTTAATCATTTCAGATGTAAAATGTACCTTCTTAGCATTTGCTTTTTCAAGTAATTCTTTATCCATATCGGTTTGCTTCGTTTCAGCAAGTTCAGACATATATATATAGATAATATAATTATTTCTGCTAAAATGAACTAATTATATATAAAATAGAATATCATTATATTTTATTTAAAAAAAAAATTGAAATGGATTAATATTAATAGTCAATAAGTATAATTATAACAACGTAAAAGCAACAATGTCACGATTAGAATTAAACCAAGATGTCATTGAAAACAATGACACTATTAAGATAATACAAAAAAAAAAATCTAAAAAAGTTAATGCAAAATTAATTGAAATTACTAACGAAAAAATGGAATTCATTACTAAACTAACAAATTTATTGTTAAGTGAAAGACGCTTTGGATATAATATAACCAATAACTTTGATAAAAATATGCCTTGGACAAAAGCAGATATTGTAATATTTAGTGAGTTCTCTTGTAATGTGTATGATGAAAAAACAAGATGTTGGGATAATTGTTATAAGTGCCATCTCCATTATGGATGTAATATTTCAAATGAGATTTGCAAACTTTGTGATGAATATAATTACCATATTGAATGGATAGATTGTGTTACAGCAGGTTTTTATGAAAAAAAATTTTAATACCTAAAAAAATAAAGTTCAACTGATATCATTTTGTAACTTAATTAATCAATTTTTTTTTGATTTTTTTTTATTTAAAAAAAAAATTGAAATGAATTTTTTATGATAGTAAAATTGTATAAGTATAAGAATAAAGTTGTAACCTAAGTCGTAACAATGTGCATCATTTGTCTTAATCATAAATTAGAATGTATTGAATTGACTATGGAAGCTCATAGCAAACGTATTTATAAAAACCTCAATAATCCGATACTTAAAACTATTGATGACGGTTTAATGGAAGTTTTGAAAACTGAAAAGGTTTTGTATTTGACAAAAATAAAAAAGGAAAATGACAAGAATAACTCTGCTCTTGATAGTTTATTTGAAAAAACGAAGGAAAGGCTTATTAATATGATTACAAAGTTGTTAGAATATACTGATGCTTATGTAATAGATGAAAAAGAACGAATATATTTATCTGTAATGAATTTATTGAAAGGTCTATATGACAAAGTGATGGATATTGATAGTTGTTTTGAACCTGACGTTGAGCCTGAGATTGGAATTATTATTCCAATTGAAGACGAATGAATTAATTAGTTGGTAGATTTGTTTTGTAACTTAATTAATCAATTTTTTTTTTGATTTTTTTTTTATTTAAAAAAAAATTGAAATGGATTATAAAATAATCAATTGATAACATATAGCTAATATGCAATCTAAACAAATAAAAGGATTAAATCGCAATATTATCGATAAATATTATACAAAGGATATCACTGTTGAATTATGTTTAAATTTCATTAAAAAATATATACAAATATCATCTGATGATTTGATTATAGAACCAAGCGCAGGAAATGGGTCTTTTATTGCAGGTATAAAATCAATCACAAACAATTTTAGATTTTATGATTTAGAACCTGAAAATGATGAGATAATAAAACAAGATTATTTATCATATGATTATAATATTGTCAAAAATGAATTTAATAAAATACACATAGTTGGTAATCCACCATTTGGTCGCCAATCGTCATTAGCTATGAAATTCATAAAAAAATCTTGCGAATTTTGCGATACCATTTCATTTATATTACCTAAAAGTTTTAAGAAGGATAGTTTAAAAAAAATATTTCCATTGAAATTTCATCTGACATTTGAAATAGATTTGCCTTATAAATCATTTTTAGTAAATGGAATAGAATATGATGTTCCTTGCATTTTCCAAATATGGGAAAAGAAAACAACTAACCGAGATATGAAAGAAAAACTAGAACCTATAAATTTCACATTCGTAAAAAATACAGAAAATCCAGATATATCATTTCGCCGTATTGGAGTAAATGCTGGAACAATATATAAACAAATTGATGGAAAAAGTATTCAATCACATTATTTTATAAAATTTAAAAATGGGAAATCTGTAGATGATAATATAAATAAATTATCCTCAATCACTTATGATTGTGATAATACAGTAGGTCCTAAATCAATATCAAAACAAGAATTGATATTTAAATTTAATCCATTATTAAATACTTGAAATTCAAATATATCTAATCCAATTTAATGTAAGTGTCAGCCATGTTTTTACTTGAACCCATTGCAGTCATATCTTTAGCTAATGCTTTGCTTTCTTCACTTGTCTTTTTATATTTATCTGTTAAAAATGAATGTCTGAGAGCATTGACACCAGCTTTCATTCCAAATATTTTATTTAATCTTTGGTTCAATTTTACGGATGATAATTGATTACCATTTGTATCAAATAATAAATATTCAGTAGGATTAACTTTAATCCATTTCGTAAGAATTTTTTTTAATTCAGTAGGCATTTCTATAACTTGTTGTCCATAAGTTTTTGCAGTCTTATATGAATTGAAATACATCTTACTCTTATCTAGATAATTATCTTTTTCTTTATTAATATTTTTTATTTTGAAATCTACATAATCCTTAGAACGTCTTGGAGGAATATATATACCACCTAAAACAGAAACAATAATATAATTTTGTATTTCTTGCAAATCAGAAGATGTGAGGCTCTTTTTCTTATATAATAATTCAGCATTTGTTTTAAGGTTATCATAAATTTGTTTGATATCATTTGTACTTACCCAATTTTCTTCTTGAGTATCAGTCTTCTCTTGTTTTTGAATTTCAGAATTATAATCCTTAACATCATTCATCATCAATTCTCTATAAGGTTTCTTATCAGTGATAATGACTAAACTTGATAAAATAGTTTTGCGTCTATTTGGCGGAATATCCTTTAAAAATTCTAATACCTTATCAGTATCGTCAAACTTATCAAAATTAACAGAACCAGCTCCCCATATTTTAGAATATAAGTTTTTAAGAATAGATGAATAAGTAGTTACAGATGATTTGCTCAACTGAGGTCGTTTTTCAGAAACGTATTTTTTAATATCGTCCATATATAATTAAGCAACATTATTATTTGCTTAATATACTTAAATATTAATATTAGTATTAAAAATGTTGCATTCTTTAACTGAAAGTTAAGATTTTATACACTTTTTTATTGTATTTAATCAATTATTAAGCTTAATATTTGAATAATAATAGTATTTTGATATATTTAAATGAATTAAAAATTTTTAATTCATCATTATATATAGTTTTTATATAATAATATGAAAGTTAATGCTTAACTTTTAGATTATATACATTAAAAAGTGTATAAAATCTTAATTTTCGCTTAATTATATACCAGATATTCCATTATCCAGCAGGAACAAATGACCCGCCCATACGACCAGCAGGTAAGAATGAGCCACCTACCTTGAAACCAGCCAACTGAGGACTGGCAGAAATGAAAGGAGACATAGCAGGACTGTTGATACGCTGGTAAGGACTACCAAGTTGAATTATATCAGATGGAGCAGTTGCAGGAGTAACAACTCTATCATCTGCAACTCTGAAACCACTGATACCAGCACCAACAGTAACTGAACGCATTGCTTGAGAATAAGCAGGAGTTAAATGAGCCATACCTTTACCCATACGTAAACCTGCTCTTGTTCTGCGAGGAATACCATAACCACCAAATACATCAGGAACTGGCATAGTTTCTAATTTAGATTTACCATAATCATAAACTAAATCTTTAGCATTAGGATATTTACCTGCTAACGCTTTTTGGGCTACTTCTTTTTCGACGCCTGTCAAATTCTTGTCGACATAGTCATCAACAATTTCAGCAGCTACTCTTTTTGCCGATTTCTTTGAAGCCTTAATTGCTTTGCTAACTTTTCCAGTTTCAATAAGCTTATCTCCACCAGTAACAGCTATCTTTTCTAATGCAGCTCCAGCAGCAGGATTTCCAGTATAAGCTGAAATAGCATCACCGGCAGCCTTTGCACCTTCTTTCAATAATTGCTTTCCTAATTCTTTTACAGCAGGATTACTTGCTATTCCTTTGAAAGTATTTTTTGTTCGTCTTGCTAAACGCTGAGCATAAGTTGAACCACCCATTTTTGCTCCGTATCCAGCCTTGGCGGCAGCTCTGTTGATATATCTACCAGCAATATTGGCAGCTGTTGCACCTGATAATCCAGTTGGGTCACCTGCTAACATAGAGGCAGCACCTAAAGCAGCAGGTAACGCAACTTCCGTTCCTACTTTAATTAAATTTTTTGCTATTTCTTTACCAACGCCACTGTCAATAATTTCTTTCTTAAATCCTCGTTTGATAACATCACCTGTCTTTGCTAATTCTTCACCTGCGACATTAACTGCTTTTTCAAGAGGCTTAAATGTATTTCTTGTTCTTCTTGCTAAACGCTGAGCGTAAGTTGAACCTCCTTCTTTCATTGATACGGGTCCTTCTTCTTCTGTCATAACAAATATATCTTCTTCCGGTTTCAAAGCAACTCGAACTCCCTTATCTTTTCTCATTGCAGTATTAATTCTGCGAGAAGTATTTGGCATAACTCGAATTCTATGCGGAGCATTATCATCAAAATGTTTTTTGCTTAAAGTGACTGCTCCACCACTTTTCAATTTGCGCAATTGCGCAGGACTGACATGAATACCATATTCCATTATAGATATTAATTAGAAAAAAATATTTATAATGGTTCCTAAAGTCTCTCGAAACATATTGTTTTAAGCACTTTTATTAGTCAGAAAAATTTAATAATTTACAACTTTTCTTCATCTAACATTTATTGAATACGCGCACCTGTACGCAAATCTATTGTCAGCTCGCGCTCAAATTCCACATACACAATTAGGTCACAAGCAACGGGAGATTGAATAGTTCCTTGAATTTGAACTGCCTTAGCAACACCTTCCTCGCTTGGTAGAGAACGAGATGCATTACCGTAATAGTATCTGTAAAGACTTTGGAAATCTTGTTTAGATACCAATCCTGATGCAAGAGAAGTTGTCAAGCTACCATTTATTTGGTTACTAGAAACAAGTTGTTCTACGAAAGTTTCAAAATCGTATTGTTGTTGATTGATGAATAAGTTTTTACCAGAAATTTGGATTTGGAAGTTCTGGATAATAATTGGGTCAGGAGATGATGGAGTTGATGCAAATGGAGAAAGAATACTTGAAGTTCTAACACCTCCAGCAGCAGCAGTTCCGTTAGAAGCAGATGGAAGCAAAGGCATAACCAATACTGAACGGATATTAGGAATACCGTTAGTTACAAGAATATTGAAAGTTTGATTTGGTGCTTGATTAGGGAATGAATATTGGAAAATATCATTGTAAACAACTCGCTTGGTAGGAGTGAGTGATAACAGTCTTTGTTCTGCCAATGGCGACATAGTATATGCAGGAGCATACAAACGAACTGAAGTAATAGGACAAGCGAAAACATTAGCCATTTGACTGAATTGAGTTCTGACAATTGATAGGGCAACATTGACAACAGCAGTGGCAGCAGCTGCTCCATCGCTTTGTAGAGGAGTAAGAACTGAAGCACCTTGACCGAGACCGCAAGATGAATACATAACAGGGCAAGTTCCACCACCACCAAGAACAACTGGAGAGGCAGTCAATGATAAAATAGGTTGAGCATTAATAGCGCCAGTAGCAGCAGCATAAGTTCCAGCAGTTTGAGTAACTTGGAAATAGCACTGGTTGGTATTCAAGTAGATGCGCATAGTCGACCCTTTAAGCATAGGGACCTTGTTGAAAAAATCAGCGACATCTTTAAGGCGAATAACAGCGTCGATAGCAAACCAACGAGCATTTGCAGTAGCAGCGTTAGCAAAAGTTCTAAATACTTGTAAGCAATTGGCAGCATCCATTAAAGCACCTTGGTTAGTGCTATTAGAATTAGAAGCAGATAATACAGGGTCGTAGTTAATCATTCTCTCTCTAGCAAACAAACCATCATTCCAAGCCTGTCTTACATCAGCAGATGATTGAGTTGCTCTAGTAGAAGTATTGTAAGTAGCAATAGATGCGGTAGTTGGGGCAAAAAAGTTAGAACCAACAATAATAGCAATAGATACATAAGGGGCATCTCGGTTGTTAGTAAGTCCAGAACCAGAAGCAGCCAAAACAGAGGCGTTAGAAGGGGCAGCAGCAAGGTAAGCCCAACTTCTTGCCGTATCGGGCATAAAACCAGTAACAGCTCCCCAATCAGTCAAATCATTTTGAGACCATGATGTGATATTCTTGAAAGAACAGAATACGTTGAGAAAAGGGACCTGTTGGATGATATTTCCATTATTAAATTCACAGGTTAAAGAATGAATTAAATTCCAATAACCTGACTTCAAAGCTCCTAGACAATCAGCGGCAGAGGTTGCAGAAATTGTTCCAATAGCAGCACTCTCGAATTGGAGAACTAAAGGCATTAAAATAAATGCTTCACTCCAGTTGATGTAAGCTCCAGAATTGCAAAGTGGGGTTGTATCCAAAACGACTTGGGAGCTGTATGAGCCGTTGTTGTTATCATTGACGTACAACCATTGTTTATCGACAAATTCACTAGAGGAGACCTCAGTATTTACGGTTTCTTCAAACACAATACTATCCATTATAAATATTAGTAAGATAAAAATATTTATAACTATGCTTAAATGCCTAAAATTATTTATTCAAAAGTTATGTATTTCTTTGGAATACTTGGCTTCTTAATTCTGATATTTTGTAAAACTCTAGTTGGCTTGACAACTCCTAAATTTGTATCAAAAACTGCATTACTAACTC
>Ga0129333_10005681_pt1 | contig 11744 bp, 11 predicted proteins | sample CPB6_08_DNA_FD_94474 | JGI IMG/M metagenome (GOLD analysis project Ga0129333, IMG submission 94474) | Freshwater to marine salinity gradient microbial communities from Chesapeake Bay, USA - CPBay_Sum_0.6_0.8_DNA | ecosystem: Environmental > Aquatic > Marine > Coastal | place: USA: Chesapeake... | reverse complement strand
GGTCGCCCGTGAGAACGGCGTGCACACCGCAGGCAACTCGTCGCAGATCTCCGATGGAGCAGGTGCAGTGCTGATGATGACGCTCGAGAAGGCGAACGAACTCGGTCTGAAGCCCCGTGCGCGCGTCGTCGACAATTGCCTCGTCGGCGTCGACCCGGTTCTCATGCTCACCGGCCCGATCGACGCGACCCAGCGGTTGCTCGAGCGCAACAACCTGACGATCGACCAGATCGACACATTCGAGATCAACGAAGCGTTCGCTTCGGTCGTTCTCGCATGGGCCAAGGAAGTCGGCGCCGACCTCGAAAAGACGAATCCCAATGGTGGCGCCATCGCCCTCGGTCACCCTCTCGGCGGTACCGGGGTCATCTTGACGACGAAGGCCCTGTACGAACTCGAGCGCACGGGCGGTCGATACGGCATCATCTCCATGTGCTGCGGAGGCGGCCTCGGCACGGGAACGCTCATCGAACGCATGTGACGCCTTCACCGCACCAGCGGTGATCGGTTCCACAATCGAGCGATGCCGATCGTCTCGACCTCCCTTCGTGCAATGCCGGCAATCGCGTCCGCGCTGCTGGTTCTGAGTTCGTGCGCCCGCAGCGGTGAGCCTCTCTCCCCCGGTGCATCGGGTCGGGTCGTCGACATCGTCGATGGCGACACGCTGGATATCCGCATCGACGGGCGGGTCGAACGCGTCCGCTTGATCGGTATCGATACTCCCGAGACCAAGAAGACCGGATCACCCGTCGAATGCTTCGGCCCGGAGGCAACGGGTCGGCTCTCACAGCTCCTGCCTCCCGGCACGGAGATCACGGTCGAGCGAGACATCGAACCCCGCGATGATTACGGCCGACTTCTGCTGTACGTGTTCCGTTTCGACGATGGCCTGTTCGTCAATGGCGATCTCCTTCGACAGGGTTTCGCCCGTCCCCTCGACATCGCACCGAATTCGACCTACGCGCGCGAATTTCGTCGACTCGCGGGCTTGGCCGAATCGGGAAAGATCGGCTTGTGGAAAGCCTGTAGCGTGATCCCGTGAACGGGAGCTCCCTTTCCGAACGACTGGGCTATTCACCCGAAGACCGGCTCGTGATCCTGTCGTGCGACGATCTGGGATCGTGTCATGCGGCGAATCTGGGCGTCTATGCGGCGTTGCGATCGGGAGTCGCAACGTGCGCCTCGGTCATGGTTCCGGCTCCGTGGGCACGGCATGCAGCCGACTCGTACGCCGGCGAGGACATCGGGGTTCACATCACACTCAATGCCGAGCATCCTCTCTACCGCTGGGGGCCGATCACCCATGCGCCGTCGTTGCTGTCCGGTGAGGGTGGCTTCCCGCGCGACGTCGACGATCTGTGGGAGCACGCCGACCCGAGCGAAGTGCTTCGCGAGTGCCGCGCACAGATCGAGCGTGCGCTGCTGTGGGGTTTCGATGTCTCGCATTTGGCTCCACATCTGAGCGTGATCACACTCCGGCCCGAGTTCTTCGACATCTATCTCGAACTCGCTTCCGAATTCCGGCTTCCGATCCGACTGCCCTCCACCATCAGCACTGAGCGAGCCGGCTTCCCCTTCCGCAAACTCGCCGAGGACGAGGGGGTCCTGTTTCCCGATCACTTCGACCACGACTGGCGACCGGGAAGTCGAGATCGGGTCTATGCGGCATTTCGATCACTTCAGCCGGGAGTCACCGAGATTCATGTCCAGCCGGCCATCGACACTCCAGAAGTACGAGCCTTGTCACAGTGGGCCGACGAGTGGATCGACGACCTCGACTTGGTGACTCGCGACGAACTGCTTCCTCAGTTGATCGCGGACTCGGGGGCGATCATGATCGGCTATCGAGCGCTTCGCGACGCCATGAGGTCGTGAGGCCCCCAGATCGTGAACTACCTGAGATCGTGATATCGCGGTCAGCTCGTCGCCGCTCGAGCCACGAGTCCATCGATGATGTGCCGCGCCTCGCCTGACGACAGGGCATCGAAAAGCGGACCGGTTGGACCCGTGATCTTCAGCTTTCCGCGCATGAAAGCAACCGAAGGGTCGAGTGCGGCATCAGCCAGGGCGATGGTTGCGACGGTGTCGGCATCATCTGGTCCTTCGACGATCTCGTTCTTCTTCGCGACGACCAATCGGAATTGAATCGTCCGGTCGGCGCTGCTCATGTTTCGATCCGGGCGAGTTCCGGGTCGGTGAGGCGCTTCGGAAGCTCGCGGTCATCCGGCCAGCGAACGACCTGTGCGATGCCCGCGAAGAGATCGATCTCGACGGACGATTCGTCCGGCATTCCGACTGCGGACTTTGCGAGCACCCAGTCTTCATAGGGGTACGTCGCAGCGAGTTCATCGTCGTCGAGCCCGAACCACCATGGCTCGAGAGGGTCGATCTGCGTCGCATGGGCTCGAAGCGCACCCGAACGCGCCCACAGATACTTTCCGATGTCGAGTCGCGTGGTGATTCGGCTGTCGTGACCACGCCGGTTCAGCCACGTTTCGTCATAGGGCGATTCGTCGTGACGCCGCAACATCGCCTCGTGCACTGCGACGAGCCGAGTGCGCGACCAAACCGAGTAGTACAACTTGGACGGTTGCCACGCAGGTCCGGCCCACGGGTACCACATGGGATCTCCGGCGCGTTCGAAGGCGGGAACGGTGATGTCGTGAACTTTCACATGATCCGGGTGCGGATACGAGCGCTGATCGTCGCCGTACGTGATGATCACCTGCGGGCGCTCGCGGCGGATGATCGTCACCAGTCGTCCGACAGCCTCGTCGAGATCGGCCTGATGGAAGCAGTCGGGATGGTCATTGGCAGGAGAATCCAGCATCCCGGAGTCCCGGTATCCGAGCATCACGACCTCGTCGAAACCGATGACATTCGCCGATTGGGCCAGTTCGACCGGGCGCAGACGTGCGAGAAGAGCCCTCTCCTCTTCGGGCCCGAGCCCGTGGAAGGGTCCGCCTTCTGCACGCAAAGCCGGATTCTGCAGGTCACCCTCTTCTCCACCGGTGCAGCACACGAGAACTGTGCGCACACCGAGATCGTGATACATCGCAAGAGTCGGGGCCCCCTTCGAGGCCTCGTCATCGGGATGGGCGTGCACGGTGAGCATGCACAAAGGCTCGGCACTCGCGCCTTTTCGGACTTCACCGGTCGCCTGCGGCCTCGGGGAGTTGGTGGTCATGGTCGGGCGAATGGTCATGCGAAGGGTCGTGTCAGCAATGGAGACGGCGATGGATCTCGGATCTCGTTTCAGGCGAAACGATACTCCGATCCGGGCACCCTAGGGTAGGGAGGGTGATCAGAACCACAACGTTGGGGCAGGAGAGCCGCCGCCGACATCAGCGACGAGCAGTCGTGGTGCGAACGCTCCTCGCCTCCGCTTCGGCAACCCTTCTCTCTGGCTGCTCGAGCGACGGGCGCGTCATGCGCGAACCCGCGTACGAACAGAACGAGTCGATCATCACGACGACGACGACGGCTCCCGAGGAGCCGGTGGGCTTCGACACGGCATCGATGCCCGGAGGCGGAGACGTGAATCTGGAAGTCAGCATCCCGTGGTCCGAGGGAGATCGCATTCCGGTTCAGTTCACGTGCAAAGGCTCGAATGTGTCTCCGAGTGTTGCGTGGTTCGACGTCACCCCTGAGGCAGTCGGTATCGCGATCGTGATGTACGAGATCGGAGTCGACCAGACCGTGCATTGGATCGTGGCAAACCTCGATCCGGCTCGTGCGTTCATCGAATCCGGCGAACTCGCCACACCCGACGTGCCAGTCGGCGTCGTCGTCGGTCTCAATGACCAATCCTCCGTCCCAGGACCGACTCAGGGATACCGCGGACCGTGTCCTGCTCCCGGGACTGCTTCCACCTACACGCTCGAAGTGCACGCCCTCGGTCAGATCGTCGAACTGCCATCTGGCACCCCTGCCCAGGATCTCCGCAGTGCCATCGATCTCGTCTCCATTCAGAGAGCAGCCATCACCGCCTACGCGGAGGGCTGATGTGACATGACCGGCACCCCCGACCGATCGGACAGCTGGAAGGACGAGTTGCTCCCACGCGCTCTGAACGAGCTCGCGCACTTGATTTCGATATCCGATGATCCGTTCGTTCTCACCGATGCCGACGGAACGATCATGTACGCCAATCGCGCTCCAGTGGACCCGGAGCTGCTCACCCATTTCGTCCGCCAGCAGATGCCCCGCTCGGTGCTCACGACACCCGGCTCGAAATGGCGAGGCGAGGTGTCCTTCGACATCGACGGCGATACCCGAACCTTCGACGTGCAAGTCGTCTGCGGTGACTCGTCCGCGGCTCTTCAGGCACGCGACATCACTGCAGCCCTTCGCCTTCAGAAGCAGCTCGCACACCTGGCCTCCCACGATGCCCTCACCGACCTGGCGAACAGATCCCACCTCCTTCGTCGACTCGCTCAATCAGTCGATCGCGCGAGAACGAATCATTCGAACGTGACGCTTCTCTACATCGACATCGACGACTTGAAACGCGTCAACGATTCAGTCGGACACGAAACCGGAGATGCGCTGATCGCCGCTGTCGGGCAGCGATTGACATCGTCCGTCCGACCCGAGGATCTCGTCGCCCGAATCGGCGGAGACGAATTCGTCGTGTTGTGCGAGGGAGTCGACGATGAGGCGTCCGCGTCCCACATGGCCGAACGGGTTCGAGGGTCCGCGAGCGGGCGTTACATCCTTCCAAGTCTCGACGCCGACATCACGGTCAGTGTCGGCGCGGTGATGTACGCCGCCATGGGCGAAAGCGAAGCATCCGCGAGTACAGCGGAGTCACTCCTGCGTGATGCCGACAAAGCCATGTACCACGCAAAGTTGCGCGGCAAGGCCCGGAGCGAGCTGTACACCGAGGCGATGCGGATCGCCGAACGCGAACGCACCCGACTCGCGGCCGACCTCGAACACGCAGTCGACTTGGAGCAGCTGTTCCTCGTTCACTTGCCCATCGTCTCCCCCCACACGCATCGGATCGTTGCCACGGAAGCACTCGTTCGATGGCAGCATCCGGACCGCGGAGTGCTCCAACCGGCAGCCTTCATCGATCTGGCCGAGGGTTCAGGGGCGGGTCGATCGATCGGGACGTGGGTGATCCGCAGTGCAGTCGACGACCTCCGTCGTTGGATCGACGAAGGTCGCGTCGACGGTCACTTCGTCGTCCACGTGAACGTGGCACGATCGCACGTTCTCGCACCCGACTTTGCCGAGGTCGTTCTCGATGCCGTGTCGGCCGGATCTCTGCGTCCCGACCAGATCGTCATCGAGTTCAACGAGAAGTTGGTTCTCGACGACGATGGTCGGGCAGTTCGCGCACTCCGGAGTCTTCGCCGACGAGGCGTCCGTCTGTGTCTCGACGACTTCGGCGCTGGCACGTCGTCTCTGACGAGTCTGACTTCGTGTCCCGTCGACTACGTCAAGTTGGATGGAACTCTCGTACGCGGACTCGGTGAGGGCGGCCACGACGAACCCATCGTTCGCAGCGTCATTCAATTGGCGCACGGCTTCGACGCGTCCGTCATCGCCGAATCGGTGTCGACCCCGCTCGAGATCGAGCGTTTGATCGCACTCGGATGCGATCTGGTGCAGGGATTTCACATCGCACGGCCTCTCCCCGCGGCGGACTTTGCGGCAGGTACCGCTACCGTCTTCTCTGCGTGACAGCGAACGAGCTTCCCCCTCCCGTCCTCCCTCGCTGCTATCGACATCCTGAAGTGGCGACAGGACGCTCGTGTACTCGCTGTGGAAGACCTGCTTGTGGCGACTGTCTGCGACCGGCAGCGATCGGAAGCCAATGCCCGGATTGCCTGAAGGCCTCTCTGCCAGCCCCGAAAGTGCGAGCTATCGACTGGAACGCTCGCCAGCATGCGCTCGTGTCGCGCATCATCATCGTCGTCAACGTCCTCGTCTTCGGATGGGTCGTTCTCGGTGACGTCGGCGCAGCTGGCGGCTTCGCCAGTTCGTTGACCTCGCGTGAAATCGAGATCGGCCTCAACCGCGACCTCCTCGCCGTCACACACGAGTGGTATCGACTCGTGACCGCAGGCTTTCTCCATTTCGGAATTCTTCATCTCGGCATGAACATGTTCCTGCTCTACCAACTCGGGGACATGCTCGAGCGACCTCTCGGCCGCGTCCGTTTCGGACTTCTCTACGGCGCATGTCTGCTCGGTGGATCTCTTGGGGTTCTCGTGATTTCATCCGACAGCAGCGGACTGCACGGCGGAGCCTCCGGTGCAGTGTTCGGGCTCATGGCCGCTGCGACCGTCGGCATGTACCGCCGAGGAGTCAATGTGTTCCAAAGTGGCATCGGAACCCTGCTCGTGATCAACCTCATTCTCACCTTCACGATTCCCGGCATTTCCATCGGTGGGCACCTCGGAGGAGCCGTCATGGGTGCGGTGTGCGGGTTCGCCATGCTCCCCCCTCCCTGGAAGCGCCATTCCGAATGGCTGACATATGCGGTGCCCGTCATCGGCACTGTTGTCGCAGTGGCTGCCAGCGTGCTCACCGTGGTGTGACGTCACCGCCGCACATGTTCCCGTCTCACATGTCATGAACCGCCCAGCGAGCGAAATCAGAGTCACCCTGCTCGATCTGCTTGACTGAGATGATGATGTCGACCCCCGCTGCCAATTCGGTGACTGCACACCCGGCTTCGGGGTCCTCGACATCCACCGGGGTCGAGACCGAGATCGATCGCGACCTTCAGACCGGTGAACCGGTATGTGCACACATCGTCAAGACCGATCCCGGGGAGAGCGCCCAGGCAAAGGTGCTCGAGGCCCGCATCTACGGGACCCCGCTCGAAGCGCTCTGCGGCCACGTCTGGGTTCCCTCACGCGATCCGAAATCTCTGCCTCTGTGCGAGGAATGCAAGTCGATCTACGAGATGTACCGCATGATGAACGACAAGCTCAACGAGCGCCCGAGCGACTAGGCCACCGATTGTCCCCCCGTCCCGATCCGGCACACCAACTCTCGACACCGCTGCGCATCCGGCCCGCTGCACGGGCGGTCGTCCTCACTCCCACTCACCACGTGCTGCTCGTTCGCTTCGAATTTCCCACAGGGACGCGCTGGGCCCTTCCAGGAGGAGGCATCCACGCCGACGAAACTCCGGTCGACGCACTGCGACGCGAACTGCACGAGGAAGTCGGCCTCGTCGGCGTGGACATCGGACCCCACATCTGGAACCGGGAGCACCGGATACCCTTCGTCGACGGTCTCTGGGACGGACAGCGCGAGCAGATCCATCTCGTACCAGTGAGAGAAACCTTCGAACCCGTCCCGGCCCTCGACTGGGAGACCCTGAACGGCGAATTCCTCCACGAACTCAGGTGGTGGCACATCGACGACATCGGTCGAGCCAGCCACCTGACGTTCGTTCCCGCCGCGCTCCATCGACACCTCGTGTCCCTCCTCGAGTGCGGACCTCCCGAACATCCGATCACCGTCGAGGTCTGAGCCGTGCCCGCCGCCGACGCCATGATCACTTTCGCCATCGCATCGCTCGCGCTGTTGCTCATCCCTGGTCCTGCGGTCATCTACATCCTGAACCGCAGCGTCTCCGATGGGCGTGAAGCCGGACTTGCTGCCGTCGCCGGACTGGAACTCGGCAATCTCATCCATGTGATCGCGGCATCAGCAGGACTGTCTGCGGTTCTCGCCACGTCCGCAGCCGCCTTCAACGTCGTGAAGTGGCTCGGTGCGGGATATCTGGTCTTCGTCGGCGTACGGACTCTGCTGTCGCGACCGGCTGCTCTCGACGGCGACCCATTCGTCGTCTCGCGCCGTCGTTCGTTCGTCCAGGGAATCGTCGTCAATGTTCTGAATCCGAAAGTGGCGTTGTTCTTCTTGTCGTACCTGCCGCAGTTCATCGATCCGGACAATGGCGCTGCATGGACGCAGGCTCTCGTTCTCGGATCGATCTTCGTCCTCATCGGATGTCTGACCGACGGTACGTACGCGCTCACGGCGAGCGCACTGCGCTCGGTGCTGCTCTCCGGCCGCACACTGCCTTTCGTCCAGCGATACGTGGCCGGCACCGTGTTCATCGCTCTCGGTCTGATGGCGACCACGTCGTCACGTGCCGCATCGAAGTAGAAACACCGTGAGCGCTCGTCGGCTGATGCGACGGGCTCGAATCCCTAGCGGAAATTGCGTGCAGGCATGTCGACCGCCATCGTCAATGGCGAGATCAGCTCGGCGATCACGTTGACCACTCCCTCGGTGCGCTGCAATCGTCCCCGAATGAGGAGTGCTGACGCAGCTCGTGCAACTGGGCGAAAACGCTTCCAACATCCGACCGAGACGACGATGTTGATCAAGCCCGTCTCGTCTTCGAGATTCATGAACGTCGTACCTTGTGCCGTCCCCGGTCGCTGACGATGGGTGACCACTCCTGCCACCCACACTTTCGTCCCGGGCACATGCGGCAACTCGTCTGCAGTGACGACGCCGAGTTCGTCGAGACGTTCACGCAGGAACTGGGTGGGGTGGCCATTCGGCGCGACGCCGGTCGCCCACAGATCGGCGATCGCAATTTCGATCGGTTCCATGCCGGGCAGAGTTGGCGCGTCACATGAGGTGGCAAGCCCGGGAAGGCGGTCTCGGCGTGAACGAGCAGCCGCTCCTGCCGCCCACAGCGCCTGGCGTCTCTCGAGTCCGAAACACTCGGCGAAGACTCCCCCCGTTGCCATCGCCTCGAGCTGAGGTTGCGCTATCTCATCGACACGTCGCACGAGATCTTCGAGGTCGCGGTACGCCCCATCCTCATCGCGTTCGGCGACGATGCGCTGTGCGAGTTCCGAGCCGATTCCGCGAATGGAATCGAGGCCGAGACGGACGGCGTATCCGCCGTGGCTGTTCGCACACGGCTCCAGACTTGCCCCGGCCCGGGACACGGCGAGATCGGGTGTGCGCACGACGACGCCGTGACGGCGGGCGTCTTGAGCCAGCGAGTGGGGGCTCCAGAAGCCCATCGGCTGCGCGTTCAACAGACCGGCGTAGAAAGCCGCTGGCTCGTGCAACTTGAGCCAAGCCGATGCATAGACGAGATAGGCGAACGACACCGAGTGACTCTCGGGAAACCCATAGTTGGCGAAAGCAGCCATCTTGTCGAAGATCTCATCCGCGATCTCACCGGTGATCCCGCGTTCGGCCATGCCTTCGTAGAGACGGGCGCGCAGCCGCTGCATGCGCTGCTGGCTGCGTTTCGATCCCATGGCCTGACGCAGTTCATCGGCCTCGGCCGGCGTGAATCCAGCGACATCGATGGCCATCTGCATCAACTGCTCCTGGAACAACGGGACGCCGAGCGTCTTGCCGAGACTGTTCTCGAGCAGAGGGTGAAGGTACGTGATCGGTTCCTGGCCGTTGCGTCGCCGAATGTACGGATGCACCGATCCGCCTTGAATGGGACCGGGTCGGATGAGAGCGACTTCGACGACCAGATCGTAGAAGCGACGCGGCTTGAGACGCGGCAAGGTCGCCATTTGGGCACGGGACTCGATCTGGAAGACCCCGACCGTGTCGGCACGGCACAACATCGCGTAGACATCGTCGTCCTGGGGAATCGCTGCAAGGTCGATGTCGACGCCCTTGACTGCCCGAACCAGATCGACGGCTCCGTGCAGTGCCGAGAGCATGCCGAGACCGAGGAGATCGAACTTGACGAGACCTGCTGCTGCGCAATCGTCCTTGTCCCACTGCAGAACGCTGCGATCCTTCATGCGAGCCCATTCGACTGGACACACTTCGATCACCGGACGATCGCAGATGACCATGCCACCGGAATGGATGCCGAGATGGCGCGGGGCGTCTTCGATACGCGCCGCGAGGTCGAGCACCTGTGGGGGAATGTCGTGATCGGGTCGACCATCGGGGCCCGTCTGGGATGCCACTCGATCCACACGTCGCCAGGAGTCGATCTGTTTCGACCAGGCATCCTGTTGACCAGGTGCGTACCCGAGAGCTCTGGCCATGTCACGGACCGCAGATCGAGCCCGATAGGTGATCACATTGGCAACTTGAGCCGTGTGGTGTCGCCCGTAGCGGTTGAAGACGTACTGAATGACCTCTTCGCGCCGACCGCTTTCGATGTCGAGGTCGATGTCAGGTGGCCCGTCGCGCTCGGGTGACAAGAAGCGCTCGAAGAGCAGCCCGAGCGAAACAGCATCGGCTTTGGTGATGCCGAGCGAATAGCACACTGCGCTGTTGGCTGCGCTGCCACGACCCTGACAGTAGATGTCGGCTCGCTCGCAGAACTGCACGATGTCCCAGACGACGAGAAAATAGCCGGCGAAACCGAGGGTCTCGATGACCTGCAATTCGTGATCGATGGTGTTCCATGCCCGTGCCCGCAGACTGAGATCCTCTCCGTGACGCGGTCGTTCGCCGTAACGGAACACCGCACCGCGTTCAGCGAGCTGGCGCAAGTACTGCATCTCGGTCAGACCCTCCGGACACGGATACGGCGGAAGGCGCGGTGCAACCAGTGACAGATCGAATGCGGCTTCCCTCCCGATCTCAGCAGCGGCATGTACGACACCCGGATATCGCGAGAACCGACGCTCTTGTTCGGCTCCGCTGCGCAGATGCGCCATCGCTGCAGCCGGCAGCCATGGGTCGACATCGTCGAGACTCCCCCGTCGCCGCACAGCAGCCATTGCCGTCGCCAAACGGCGGTCGGCAGGGGTCGCATAGTGCACGTTGTTCGTCGCCACACACCGCACATCACTCCGAGCAGCGATCTCTGCCAGAGCATCGTTGCGCGCCGAGTCGACAGGATCGCCGTGATCCCAGAGTTCGACGAGCACTCGATCGCGGCCGAATGCAGAGACGAGTCGCTCCAATTCGCGTCGCGCCGATGTCGGACCGTGTTCGATGAGAGCCGCAGGAACCGTTCCTTGTCGACATCCTGTGAGCACCCGCCAATGCCCTGCTCCGACTTCCGCCAGATCATCGATCGTGCACACCGGATTGCCTTTCGAGCCGGAGAGTTGAGCCAGACTCAGCGCGCGCGACAGTCGTGCATATCCGATCGGACCGTCGGCGAGAACGAGAAGATGACGCGTCGATCCGCCGTGCTGCACCGTGATCTCCGAACCGAACACAGTCGGCAGACCGAGCGGGCGGGCGGCTTGTGCGAAACGCACGATTCCGTACAGGCCGTCGTGATCGGTGATGGCCAGTGCGGTCAGACCCAGCCGGTCTGCTTCATGCGCGAGATCCTCCGGATGCGACGAACCGTCGAGGAACGAGAAGTTCGAATGGCAGTGCAACTCGGCATAGGGAACCGTTGGTCCGATGACGCGTCGTCGGGGCGGATCGGCGACGCGATTCGACGCCTCGGAGGCTGTCGGCGAAGTGGTCGCGCCCGATGCGGAGGTTCCGCCAGATGGCGGCGAACCCGTGCGGCGGCCCGACAGGCGCGCTTCCAACTCGGCCCAGGTCGTCGGACCTTGCATTCCCCATGACGGGTCACCATGCGACATGGCAGCAGGTTATCGAACATATGTTCGTATCTTCCAGAGCACCCGGTTCGGGCGGTCAGGCGTCGACGGCGTTTGCGATGTCCGCGAGAACGTCGTCGGTGTGCTCCAGACCGCAGCTGATCCGCACCGTTCCCGGCGTGATTCCCGCTGAGGCCAGCTCCTCAGGAGTCATCCCCGCATGAGTCGTCGAAGCCGGATGGGTGACCAGAGTCTCCG
>Ga0129333_10005680_pt1 | contig 11746 bp, 12 predicted proteins | sample CPB6_08_DNA_FD_94474 | JGI IMG/M metagenome (GOLD analysis project Ga0129333, IMG submission 94474) | Freshwater to marine salinity gradient microbial communities from Chesapeake Bay, USA - CPBay_Sum_0.6_0.8_DNA | ecosystem: Environmental > Aquatic > Marine > Coastal | place: USA: Chesapeake... | reverse complement strand
GTCGTAGTGCCACTTCCACTGGTAGCCCGTCACCTTGATGCTGATCTCGGTGTTGCGCGTGTCTTCGATCGCGATAAGCGTGCGGGCAGCGGGGATCGCCATGATCACGAGGATGACCACCGGAATCACCGTCCAGATGATTTCGGCCTTCGTGCTGTGGGTCATGGTGGTGTCGGGCTTCGCGCCTTGCGATTTACGGAACGCGACGAGCGACCAGATCATCCAACCAAATACAAACACGCCGATGGCCACGCACCACCAGAAGATGGTCATGTGCAGCGAGTGGATTTCTTTGGACAGCTCGGTGACACCGACCCGCATGTTGAGGTTGCCCCATTCGGCATGGGCAGCGAGCGGGGCGAGACTGCCCAGGATCGCGAAGGCGGCGGCGGAAAGGGCGGAGCGAGCGTGTCTGGTCATGGCTTATCCAATGGGTCGATCAAAACACCAAAAAACGCGCCAGCCCTGAAGCGTGCCGGTCAAACCGGACCACCCTGGGCGGGCAATGGCGGGGATTCTGCTATTCGGCCAATCAAGCGGCGAAGCCGCTTGGCGAGACTGAGCCGTTCCTGCTCATTGAGGAACTGCCCAAGCTCGAGGCCGCGACCATGCGATTCGACGGTCAGTCGACTCGGATGCAGCGGTGAACCCCCGGCGCGAATTCTAACTTGCGCCCAGTGTCGCGGGAACTCGACACGTTGCCGAATGGGGGGCGACACGTCCTCGATGGTGACGACGTCTTCGGACACGATGATCGTTTGCCGCTGATGCCGTCTCGCCATGCTGGTCCGCAGAGCCCAGCCGACCAGCGCGAGTTCGAGTCCTGCAAAGGGCAAAACGAGCCAGAACCCCATCAACGAGATCGGGAGGGCGATCGACAACGACGCCACGCAGACGCTGGCAAAAAACCATCGGGCCCCGCGGGGCGATAGCGAGCAATGGGGGGCGATTTCGATGCGGGCTTCGGGTTCTGGCATGAATCGTCACCTCGGCAGGCATCCGGATGCTACCGGCCAACTAAAATTCAACCAATACAATCACTTACGAGAACTTGGAGCCTTCCCGAAATCATCCACTATGCGGTCGAAAAGCTGCAGACCGAGATCGAGGCGCTCCCCCTCCTCGGCACCGAACGGGAACATCGCGAGGGGTGGCGCCCCGAGCAACGACTCCAAAGTCGCCACATTATCTTGCCATCGAGCCATGTGGGGATCGATACGATTCCCGACCCAACCAGCCAGCACCAGCCCGGAAAGCCGGATCGACTCGGCGCTCAGCACCGCATGGTTGAGACAGCCCAGGCGTAAACCCACCACCAGGACCACGGGCAACCCGATGGCCCGAGCGAGGTCCGCCATGCTTCGATTCGGGCCGAGCGGCGCCCGCCAGCCACCGGCTCCCTCGACCACCAGTAGGTCGTATTTTGTTGCGCGAGTCTGCGCAAGCGTCGCGAGCCGTTGAACGTCGATCGATACGCCCGCCTCCGCCGCTGCGAGATGCGGCGAAATCGGCGGCTCGAAACAGTAAGGATTCGTGGCGTCGTAGTCGGTTTCGCCGGCTGCAGCCATCAGCGCCAGTGCGTCGTCATTGCGAAGACCTTCCGACGTACGACGCGCGCCCGACGCCACAGGCTTCATCACGCCGACTTTCATACCCCGACTGCGTACCGCCGCCGCCAACGCGGTCGACACGAAGGTCTTGCCGATCTCCGTATCGGTTCCGGTGACGAAAACGCCCATCGAGCGCGGACTCATCGGCGGGTCACCTTCGGGAAAGGAACCACGACTTCGCCATCTGTAGGCGCGTGGTGCGAAGCGCCTGCGAATGCGGCAACGTGAATCACTTCTTCCTCCTCGCCTGCGTAGCGATCGATGTCGAGTACCGGCTCGACGAAACCGGCGCGCATCAATGCGCTGCCGAAATCGTGGATATCCGCCTGCCCCGGTGATGACGCCGCGCTGGGTGCCGTACAAAGAAAAAGCCCGCCGGGCACCAGCACGCGATGAATGTCCTTTAGTGATGCATCGAGTTTGTCGATGCCCGGCGACCAGTCATGGGCGATCACCAGATCGACACTATGGTCCGAAAGCGATATCTGATATGCGGCGCAGGCCAGATGTTCGACCTTCGGTCTGCGCCTAAACAATCGACTGACGATCGACGAGCTCGCGTCGGTGGAGTTTTCTGGCGCGCCGGTCGAGATCAGTCTTGACCGGGGAAATCTTTGACGAAGTGCGCCGTGGGGGCCATCCGATCTTCCCTCCAGATCGACCACCACTTCTGGCGTCAACGAAAAGTGATCCAATCGACTCAGGAGCTCGACATGGGCGGGCGCCTTCATGTCAACGCCTCCAGAGCCGATAGCAGCCTGTCGATATCCGACTCGCTATGTGCTGCAGAAAGCGTAATGCGAAGTCTCGACGTACCTTGAGGAACCGTTGGCGGTCTGATCGCCGTGACCCGGAACCCCGCCGCGGCCAGTTTGGCGCTCGCCGAAAGCGCCTCCTCGGCTGAGCCGAGAACCATCGGCTGGATCGGTGTGGACGAGTCCATTAGGCGAAGACCTCGAACCTTCGCACCATCACGAAACTTCATGATCAAAGAATGCAGGTGCTCGCGTCGCCACGCTTCCTCTTGAACGATAGCCAGTGACATCCGTGTGGCTGCCGCGACACCCGGAGGAAGGGCTGTGGTGTAGATGTAGCTCCGAGCCCGCTGCACAAGTAGCTCGATGACGTCGGAGTCTCCGGCGACGAACGCGCCGAATGTACCGAACGCCTTGCCGAGCGTTCCCACGAGCACCGGAACCTCGCGAGCACTCAAACCAAAGAGCTCGCAGCTGCCTCGGCCATTGACGCCGACCACTCCGAGCCCGTGGGCGTCGTCCACGACGAGCCAGCCCTGATATTTGCGTGCCGCTGCTGCGAGCGCGGGGAGAGGGGCTAAATCTCCGTCCATGCTGAACACCCCATCGGTGACGACGAATGCGCCGCCGCCCGCTGCAGTGATGGCCGGCGCATGGTGGTCGAGCAGCGAAATCGCCGCCGCCGCATCGCCATGTGGGTAACGAAGGTTGGATGTACTTCGAACGAGTCGCGCTGCATCGATCAAGGAGGCATGGTTGAGTTCGTCGCAGACGAGTAGATCGCGACGATCCGCGAGTGCCGACAGCACGCCGAGGTTTGCCATGTAGCCTGTCGAAAACACTAGAGCGCGCTCGCGGCCGGTGAAGTCGGCGAGCTCGCGCTCGAGCGCTTCATGTTCTGCAGTGTGACCGCTGACGAGGTGTGACGCGCCCGCGCCGGCACCAAGTTGTCGGGCCGCGTCTGCCATGGCGCTTGCGACTCGCTCGTCGTTGGCGAGACCCAGATAGTCGTTACTACAAAAATTGATTCGGCCGTCTGGGGCGAGTTCGCGTCTTCGACGGAGATTGCGGGAGTCGATCTCGCCGAGTGCGGCGGCGACGGCCTCAGGCGTGCAACGCACCGGATGCTCCCGTCGCGGTACGCATGCCGAGACGTTCGAGCAACTCGCGATCGTGTTCGACGTCGGGATTGCCCGTGGTGAGCAGCTTCTCGCCGTAGAAGATCGAATTGGCGCCTGCAAAGAAAGCGAGCGCCTGTAGTTCGTCAGACATCTGCTCGCGACCGGCCGACAGGCGCACGGCCGATTTGGGCATCAAGATACGCGCCACCGCAATGGTGCGAACGAAATCGAACGGATCGATGGGCGACTGATTGGCGAGCGGCGTACCGGGCACGGCTACGAGTTGATTGATCGGCACGCTCTCCGGGTGCTGATCGAGATTCGCAAGAACCTGCAGCATGCGTGCGCGATCTTTCGTCGTCTCACCCATGCCGACGATGCCGCCGCAGCAGACATTCATACCGGCTTCGCGGACCGCCTCGAGTGTATCGAGCCTGTCCTGGAAATCACGCGTGGTGATGATCTTCTCGTAGAACTCAGGAGAGGTGTCGATATTGTGGTTGTAATAATCGAGCCCCGCATCGCGTAATTCTTTGGCCTGCTCTCGATTGAGCATGCCGAGGGTGGCGCAACTCTCGAGGCCGAGCGACTTGACCTCGCGAATCATCGCCGTCATCACGTCGATATCTTTTTTCTTCGGCGACCGCCACGCTGCACCCATGCAGAAACGTGTGGCACCGGCATCCTTCGCAGCTCGGGCGCGTTCCGCAACATCGGCGATGGCCATCAACGATTCGCGATCGAGACCCGTGTCGTAGCGGATGCTTTGCGGGCAATACGCGCAGTCTTCGGGGCAGGCGCCGGTCTTGACTGACAACAGGGTGCTCATCTGCACCGTATTGGGCGATTGATATTCGCGATGCGCCGATTGCGCGCGGAACAGGAGGTCCTGGAAGGGCAGAGCGAACAGCGCCTCGACTTCCTCGATGGACCAATCGTGACGGACGGCGTGTTCGGTCATGGTGTTTCCCGGTTCGATGACGACATTGGCGGGCTGCCAGAGGGCACTGCCCGAGGGCAGTCTTCCCGACTGCCGTCCGGATGTTCCTCAAGGGCGGGGGAGGCTGTCAACTTGCAAGTGCCGCTCGAGTCGACAATTGATCGGGTACGTCTTTGGCTCGGCGAAAGAGGCTCCCGATTACCTTGGCGAGCCCGCTGGACCTTCGTCGGTTTGCCGCCGCGGTGCTTTTTCTGTGAGGCCGAGGGCGATCTGGGCTTCATCGATCTGTGCGCTGACTGTCTCACCACGCTGCCGTGGGCAGCAGACGCTGACGCGCATGCCTCGACACTCTCGGTCTTGGCGTATCGAGACCCGATCGACGACGCCTTGAAAGCCCTCAAATATCGAGGCGATCGACGGGCAGCTCGCCTCTTTGGTGGACTACTCGCCGCGGCCACCCGAGATCTAGCCGCCCCCGATATTTTGGTTCCGGTGCCTTTGCATCCCGACCGGGTTTGTAGTCGCGGCTTCAACCAGTCTTTGCTCATCGCGACACACACCGGACATTGGCTGCAACGGCCGGTGCGTCCGAACTGGATATCACGACTCCGTGCAACGCCCTCGCAAACCGGGCTCCATGCCGCCGAGCGACGGCTCAATGTCGAGGGCGCGTTCGTCGTGTCAGCCGATGCTCAAGAAGAAATCGAATCGTCGGGCGTACGTCGGGTTGCGCTGATCGACGACGTCATCACCACCGGGGCGACTCTCGACGCTGCTCGGCATGCGCTGCTCGAGGCAGGTGTCGCAGATGTTCAGCGCTGGGCCGTGGCGAGGGCAATGCTCGCGAAGAGCACCATACCGACATAGTGGTTATCGAGAAACGCCCGAAAGCAGGCTTCACGATTACGGCGCCTGGCAGACCAGGTCTGCCAGGCGAAGAGACCCGCTGCGCAGACCACGCCGAGGAAATACACCCAACCGAGATCGGCGAGCACGCCCACTGCCGAAAGTATGATGATCATCAAAGTTTGCAGAGCGGCGATGATGAACAAATCGTGGCGTCCGAATAGCAGAGCCGTCGATTGGATGCCGATCCGTCGATCGTCGTCGCGATCGACCATCGCGTAGAACGTGTCGTAGATACAAGCCCAGACCACCGTTGCAGCGAAAATCAGCCATCCGGTCAGTGGGATTTTTCCTTGCGTGGCCATGAACGCCATGGGGACCGCCCAACCGAAGGCGAGCCCGAGATAGAGCTGTGGAGCCGGAAAGAACCGTTTGAAGAGCGGATAGGTCGCCAGAAGTGCAGCGGCCACCCACGACAACATCACTGTTTTCGTATCGAGTTGCAGCACCAGAAAAAAGGCGAGCAGCATGAGGACTACGAAGAGGCTGATCGCTTCGTACGGTGAGACACGACGCGCAGCGAGCGGCCGCTCTCGAGTTCGCTCGACATGAGGATCGAAATCGCGGTCTGCAAAATCATTGATGATGCAGCCGGCCGAGCGCGTGAGCAGCGTGCCCAACACGAATACGATCAGAAGCAGCGGGTCAGGTATGCCGCCTGCGCCGATCCAGAGCGCCCAGAGGGCTGGCCACAAGAGCAGCAGCGTCCCGATCGGACGATTGAACCTCGTCAGTAATACGTATTCGTGTAGGCGTCGCTTGAGGGCGGGTGTCATGGACGCATTGCCTCAACGACGAGGTACTGCATCAGCAACGCTACGCTGCCCTATGGACGGCAGAAAAGCTTCGTAAAGATCGAAAGGCGACTCACCCACCATGAATGCAGAGTGACGAACCCAAAGCGGCTGAGGCGGCAGTTGTGCGTGTCGAAGCGCGCGTTCGGCGAGCCAGCTGTCCGGATAAAGCTGCGCGTAGCGAAAGTCCTCGCGCTTCAGATTTTCACGTCCCGCGAGCGCCTCGCCCAAGGTTCGATGGCCGATCTGCCCGAGCCAAGGATGCGCACGCACAGTCGATGCGGGAATGCGCGTATGCGCAAACATCCAGACGACGCCATCGCAACACATATCGATTTCGCGAACGTGCTCATGGCCCACCATGCCTTCGCTCAAGCAGTGCATGGCGAACCCTTCGCCTGCCGCATCGCGAACACGCTGCGTGAGCAAACCCGGCGTGAGTAGCCACGAGCGCATCGAGGCATCGCCGACGTAGCAGTTGAGCGCGCTTCCCGGCAACCACATCGCTGCGGCGGGAACGGCCGGTGGCAGTGAAGTGGAATCAGCCGATGCGGCCATATCGTTCATCCGTCCCGATCCAGCGTTGGGTCAGGGGTGCGATTCTATCTTGATGGGATGCCAGCAGGATCTCGGCCGCTTCTTGCACGCGGGGCAACAGGTCGGCATCTCGAATGAGATCTGCCACGCGCATTCTCGCGAGCCCCGTCTGTCGTGTGCCGAGTAACTCGCCCGGCCCCCGCAGCTCGAGGTCTCGGCGTGCGATCTCGAAACCATCGTTACTTTCACGAATGGCGTTGAGTCGTGCTCGTGCGAGCGGACCGAGGGGTGCTCGATAAAGTAGAACGCAACCGCTTTCACGCGAGCCGCGGCCCACACGGCCGCGTAGCTGGTGCAACTGCGCGAGACCCATGCGCTCCGCGTTCTCGATCACCATGAGCGTGGCGTTCGGGACGTCGACGCCCACTTCGATCACGGTCGTGGCGACGAGCAGATGAATTTTTCCGGCTTTGAAGGCCATCATGGTGGCGTCTTTCTCGCGCGGCTTCATCCGACCATGCACTAGTCGAACGACGAGATGAGGTAACGCTTCGGCAAGGACCGCCGCCGTTTCTTCGGCAGCCTGGCACTGAAGTTCTTCTGACTCTTCGATGAGCGGACACACCCAATAGGCTTGGCTACCTTCGCGACACGCGGCATCGATTCGTGCGACGACTTCGTCCCGCCGAGTCTCTGCAGCCACCACTGTTTTCACTGGGGTCCGTCCCGGAGGTAGCGCATCGATTACCGACACATCGAGATCTGCATAGGCGGTCATGGCGAGCGTTCGCGGAATGGGCGTCGCGGTCATGATGAGTTGATGGGGGTGACGTCCGCTCGCTTGCCCTTTTTCGGCGAGGCGCAATCGTTGTTGAACGCCGAAGCGGTGTTGCTCGTCGACAATGACGAGAGCGAGATCGCGGAACTGCATGCCCTCTTGAAATAGGGCGTGGGTGCCGACCACGATCTGAACGTCACCGGCAGCCACCGCCTCGAGTGCGCTGCGTCGAGTGCGTGCAGGTTGCGAGCCCGACACCAAAGCGACCGTCACGCCCAGAGGCCGAAACCAGGCGTCAAGATTTCTTTGATGTTGTTCGGCGAGTAGTTCTGTCGGGGCCATGAGCGCCGCTTGCCGCCCACTACCCACCGCGCGCGCCGCCGCCGCGGCAGCGACCACGGTCTTGCCGCAGCCCACATCGCCTTGGACGAGCCGCACCATCGGCCGCTCGCGAGCCAGATCGGCGTCGACTTCGTCGAGCGCGCGCTGTTGGGCGTTGGTCAGTGAATAGGGAAGCGCTGCGATGAACCGGGGCTCGAGGCCCTTGGGGTCATCGAGCGACCAGGCCGGATCGGTTCGTGTGGACTCACGCAGGCGTCGCATCACGGTTTGATGCGTGAGTAACTCCTCGAAAGCGAGACGCCTCTGCGCTGGATGTTTCCCAGCTTCGAGCTCGTCGAGCGCCGCATCGACAGGAGGTCGGTGCACGTAGCGCAGCGCATCGCGAAGCGGAGGCAGACCGAGCGGCGCGATGATAGAGGTCGGTAGCCAATCGCGAACGCCCGCGGTATCGAGTTCGCGTAGCGCCTGATTGATGAGCATGCGCAGCCGCCCCTGACTGACCCCTTCGGTCGCGGGGTACACCGGCGTCAATGAATCTTCGAGCGGTGCACGATCGTCGAAAATTCTTCGGTATTCGGGGTGCACCATCTCGAGTCCGAGCGGGCCTCTCCGTACTTCACCGAAGCATCGGATACGCGTACCCCGTGCGAGACCTTCCTGTTGCGCTCCAGAAAAATAGAAGAAGCGTAGGGTGAGAAAGCCGGAGCCGTCGGCGATGCGACACAACATTTGACGGCGTCGACGGTAGACGACTTCCGTCAATTGCACTTCGCCTTCGACGACGGCGCGATGCCCGGCGAGCAACGAACCGATGGGTTGAACGCGAGTTCGGTCTTCGTAACGAGTAGGTAGGACGAAGAGCAGGTCTTGAACGGTCGTCACGCCGAGCACGGCGAGGCGAGACGCGAGCGCGTCTCCGACGCCGCGCAGTGCCGTGACCGGGCGTTGTTCTCGGGGTTCAGTCAAGGTGCAGGATGCAATCGACCTCGACTCTCGCGCCTTTCGGCAGTTGCGAGACACCGAGCGCGGCGCGTGCCGGCCAGGGCTGCGGGAAGTAGGTTGCCATCACTTCATTGACCTTCGCGAAATTCGAAAGGTCGGTGAGAAATACGGTGACCCTCACGGCATTTTTGAGCGAGCCGCCCGCGGCTTTTGCGACAGCCGCCAGATTATCGAAGACTCGACGGATCTCGACTTCGATATCGCCACTGACAAGCTCACCGGTCGCCGGGTCGAGCGGAATCTGGCCAGAAATGTAAACCGTTTGACCCACGCGTACGGCTTGCGAGTAGGTACCGATGGCCTGCGGTGCGTCGGGCGTATTGATGATCTGTCGAGTCATGTCGTGATCCTCTTGAATGTTGACCGCGGGTCAATCGTCGCGGGTCTTGACCGCAAGTGTACGCGAGAGCCGCAGCACGTCGGGCATCCGGCGAATCACTCGCATGACGCTTGCGAGGTGCTGACGATCGCGAACACGCACTTCGAAGATCAGCACTGAGGTGTCCGTATCGCGCTCTTCGAGTTCGACGTGATCGATGTTGGTTTCGGTGCCGGCGATGGCTGAGGCCACCGCAGCGAGCACGCCCATTCGGTTCTGCACTTCCACTCGCAACTCGCAACCGAACATTCGAACGGTTTGATCGGCCCAGGTGACCGAGATCCACTTCTCCGGATGCTTTCGGTAATCATCGACGTTCGCGCAATCTTCGCGATGGACGATGATGCCGCGCCCACTCGAGAGGTAGGCGAGGATCGGATCACCCGGCACCGGAAAGCAGCAGCGCGCATAACTGACGAGCAGCCCTTCGGTGCCGGCGATGGCGAGCGGTGCGGGGGCGCTCTCGCCGGCATCGGCGCTTCCGGGTGTGGCAGTCGAGGGGGCTGCGGGTCCGAGTCGTCGCGCGATGAGCGGCGCGAGGCGCTCGCCCAAGCCCACTTTTTCGAATAACTCGTCGGCATCCGACATGCCGAGCTCGCCTGCCGTAGCGGCCAAAGCAGCTTCGCTGATGTCGGTGAGCGAGAGGTCGAACTCGGCAAGCGACTGATTGACGAGTCTTTGACCCAGTTCCATCGCCTCGGATCGTCGTAGCCCCTTGAGGTATTGCCGGATGGCCGCGCGAGCCTTGGCCGTGACGACGAAGTTGACCCATGACGGATTCGGGATGGCGCCCGGTGCCGTGACGACTTCGACAGTCTGGCCGTTCCGCAACGGCGTGCGTAGCGGAGCGAGCCTGCGATCGACCTTGGCTGCGACGCAACGATTGCCGACATCGGTATGCACGGCGTAGGCGAAGTCGACGACCGTCGCTCCGCGCGGCAGTCGGAGAATCTTGCCCTTCGGCGTGAACACATAGACCTTGTCCGGAAAGAGATCGAGTCGAACGCTTTCCAGGAATTCTTCGGAGGAGCCCGCCTCCTGCATCGAGATCAGGTTAGACAACCACTCACGCGCGCGCGCCTGCTCGTACCCTGCCGAGGCTTCGCCCGACTTGTATTTCCAGTGTGCAGCGATTCCCGATTCGGAGACGCGATGCATGTCCCGCGTACGAATCTGCGCCTCGATGGGTTGGCCATTGGGTCCGAACAGGGTGGTGTGCAGCGATTGATAGCCGTTGACGCGCGGAATCGCGATGTAATCTTTGAATCGACCCGGCATCGGGCGATATGCACCATGCACGACTCCGAGAGCGCGGTAGCAGTGATCGACGGATTCGACGATGACGCGAAGCCCGTATACGTCGACGATCTCCGAGAGCGACGTACGCTTGCGCTGCATCTTCCGGTAGATGCTGTAGAGATGCTTTTCTCGTGCTTCGACTTCGGCTTCGATGCCTGCCTTCGCCAGAGCAGTGCCGATGTTTTCCGAGATTCGGGTGAGAAACTCTTTTTGGTTGCCGCGGGCTCGTTTGAGAGCCTTCTCGATGACCTTATATCGACGCGGATAAAGCGCGTGGAAGCCGAGGTCCTCGAGCTCGAGCTTCATTGCATACAGGCCGAGTCGCTCGGCCAGAGGCGCATAGATGTCGAGCGTCTCTCGGGCGATGGCGCGTCGACGCGGCGGTGCCATGCCCTCGATCGTTCTCATGTTGTGCAGTCGATCGGCGAGCTTGACCAGGATCACTCGCAGATCCCGAACCATCGCCAGCAGCATTTTGCGGAAAGACTCCGCCTGAGCTTCTTCGCGACTCTTGAACTGAATCTGGTCGAGTTTCGTGACGCCGTCGACGATGTCCGCGACCGTTTGACCGAAGCGAGTCGCCAGATCTTCTTTGGCTATCGGCGTGTCTTCGATGACGTCGTGGAGGATGGCGGCGACGATGGTGTCGGCATCGAGCCGCAGGTTTGCGAGCACTTCGGCGGCGGCCACCGGGTGTGCGATGTAGGGCTCACCCGTTTTGCGCTTCTGGCCTCGATGGGCTTCGGCGCCGAATTCCGCCGCTTCGCGGATGCGCTCGACATGCTCGGGGGGCAGGTACGCGCTGGCAGCGCTCAGCAGCTCCTTGAGGCCGGGGGTCCTGCGTGAACCGCCGGGCAGGAGGCCGAGCAGTGTCTGCGCATAATCCAAAGTGCCTCCGCCCTGTCAGGGCCGCGCGATCAGTCTCCGAGACCGAACTGGGGAGCACGGAAGCCCGGATCGGGCTCCATGATGTCGGGAAGCAGGCTCGGTTCCGGTTCGGGTTCCGGCTCTGGCTCGAGCAGCATTTCGGGGGTGATGTTGCCTGCAGCGATTTCGCGCAGCGCGACGACGGTGGGCTTGTCGTTTTCCCAGGGCACGGTCGACTCGGCTCCGTTGGCCAGCCTGCGCGCACGCTGCGAGGCGAGGATCACGAGCTGGAAGATGTTGTCGACGTTTTGGAGACAGTCTTCGACGGTGATTCGCGCCATGTGGAGAAGCCCTCGGGATGAACCCGGAATAACCTGAAATGGGCCGTCAAGTATAGGCCAGCGCGGGGGTTCACC
>Ga0129333_10005679_pt1 | contig 11747 bp, 9 predicted proteins | sample CPB6_08_DNA_FD_94474 | JGI IMG/M metagenome (GOLD analysis project Ga0129333, IMG submission 94474) | Freshwater to marine salinity gradient microbial communities from Chesapeake Bay, USA - CPBay_Sum_0.6_0.8_DNA | ecosystem: Environmental > Aquatic > Marine > Coastal | place: USA: Chesapeake Bay... | reverse complement strand
TTTTTCGTGACCCCGTCAGGATTCAAACCTGAAACCTTTTGATCCGTAGTCAAATGCTCTATTCAGTTGAGCTACGGGGCCGGACCGGAAACTGATCAACCACGGTTGGACAGTAACCAAAGGGCTGCAAATATACGCAAATTTTAATACTGCCAGCGAACAAAGGCCTCTATGGCTGCATAGTGAGTTAGCCCCAGATCAGCATAGAGACTTGCTGTACGTGCGTTTCGCTCTTCGGCCCGTTGCCAGAACTCTCTGGAATCGGAACCTTGAAAGGGGACCATGTCTTTTTGAGACTGGTGAATAAAGATGCCGTAGCGCTTTTTCAATACCTGGTCGGGACTCATGGGAACGGCCATATCAATCTCTTCGATGTTCCATTCTTGCCAAGCTCCTTTATAAAGCCACAGCCAGCAGTCCTTGATCCAACTATCGCCGGCTAATTTGATACGACGAAGGGCTTCTATCACCACGTTAAAACAAATAAGGTGAGTGCCATGCGGATCGGCAAAATCACCCGCACAATAGACTTGCTGAGGTTTAATCTGGCGAAGCAACTCCATGGTCAGTTTAATATCTTTCTCAGCGAGTGGTTTCTTCTCGATGGTTCCCGTCTCATAGAAGGGTAGATTCATAAAATGGACATTTGATTCCGGAATGCCCACGTAACGGCAGGTCGCTTTGGCTTCACCGCGTCGAATCAGTCCCTTGATGCTTCGGATCATCGCTGTATCGATCTGGTGTGATTTCTTTTTGGCCAAGAAGCGCTGTGCATCGGCCAGTATCTTTTTTGTCTTTGTTGTATTGATGCCGGCAATAGATTCAAATCCGATTGCAAAATCGAGATAGCGGGTTACAAACTCATCAGTTACGGCAATATTTCCACTGGTTTGATAGGCTACGTGCAGATCGTGCCCCTGATCATGCAATCGCTGAAAAGTGCCTCCCATGCTAATGATATCATCATCGGGATGCGGAGAGAAAATGACAATTTTTTTGGGCCAGGGCTCGGAGCGCTCAGGGTGAGCGGGTATATGTGCATTCGGTTTCCCACCGGGCCAACCGGTAAGGGTGTCGCGCAACATGTAATAGACCTGCAAATTGGTCTCGTACACGTCGCCTTGTTCAACCAACAGATCGCCCAGCCCGAATTCATTATAGTCGCTGCTTGTTAAGCTGAGTACCGGCTTTTTTAATTTTAGGGCCATATTGACTACCGCCTTCTTGATCATGCGGGGAGTCCACTCGCAGTCACCTGTCAGCCAAGGAGATTTGTTACGGGTAAGTTCAGCTGCGGCAGAGGCATCGGTCACAAAGATGACATCCTCGTGATTTTGCAATAAGGAAGCGGGTACAGTTTCGCTATCATCATCTTCTACGGCCTGTTTGATCACCGTGGCCTTTGCTGATCCCCAGGCCATCAGGATAATTTTTCTTGATTTTAAGATGGTGCTGATGCCCATAGTGATCGCCAGGCGGGGGACCTCTGCGATATTGGCGAATTCATAAGCATTCGCCATTCTTGTCGAATTATCGAGTGTGATTAGTCTTGTCTTAGAATATAGACCCGACCCGGGCTCATTGAAACCGATATGGCCATTTGTTCCAATGCCCAATATCTGCAGATCGATGCCCCCGGCCTCTTCAATTCTTTTTTCATAGGCCCGGCAGTGTTCTTTGATCTTTTCTTTCGGCGTTTCACCATCAGGTATATGAATATTCTTTGGAAGGATATCGATATGATCGAACAGATTAGAATACATAAAGCGGTGATAGCTTTGCAGGGCTTGCGGCTCGATGGGGTAGTACTCATCGAGGTTAAAACTGATCACATTTTTGAAACTGAGTCCTTCTTCGCGGTGCAGCCGCACCAGTTCGGCATAAAGTGTTCGGGGGGTTGAACCGGTTGCGAGACCGAGTACACATTTCTCCTTTTTTTTCTGCTTCTCTCTGATCAGCGAAGCAATTTGCTGTGCCACCCAACGAGAACCCTCCTTAGAGTCGGGAACAATTTTTACCGGTATTTTCTCGAAACTGTCGGCGAGGTTGGTTATGGGTTTTCTTTTGGGCATGCACACGCTTTACTTACAAAAATAATTTATTAAGTTCAAGGTAAATGCGGGAATTTGCTGGTTTTTGCGTAATTGTAATTAAAATTAATAAACAGAGATCTCATCCAAAAAAAGCCAGGCAGCCTTTCCTTCGCCGGCTTGGCCCGCCGGAATCGAACCATAATTGTTGACAAGAACTTTAATAAAACGGTATTTACCTCTTATAATCAATTCTTTAGTCTTCATTTCATTTTTAGTAAAATCGGCTTTGTCCAGTTGGGTAGCCCCCAACTTTATGTATTGTTTTCCATCGACTGAACCGAAGGTCTCTATGGCCGAAGGGGGATAGATCCAGCTGCTGGCCTGTTGTAAATAAGAGACCTCGATTTTGCTGATCTCGGTTCTCTGGCCCAGGTCTATCAGCGCTTCTGCGTGAGAGCCGCTAAAACCAAGATAATCGCGCGTCCTGCTATAGCCTTTATTTGCCTTGATGCCATTGACCAGCGTAAAAGCTCCATCACCGGGATAGTTCTTAGCCGCAGGGGTGGTCAGGGAGATTTTTTTTCCAGTGGCCTTATGAAGTTGAAAATTCTGTCGAAAGCGGCTTTTCAGGAGTCCGCTGTTCGTTTCTACAGTTTGCGCCATTACAAGTCCGCTTTTGGTGATGGGTATCGGATGTAAATAAGGGCTCATAGTATTATTCGATCCCCATTGAAGCATTGTTCCAGGTGCCTTGGTTTGTAGCGAAAGCTCAATGCCGCTATTATCAGCATTGGGCTGTACGGTAGCGGTGATATCATAATAAGCAGGACTAACTTGAACCCCCCATTGCTTGTAACGATCGAAAAGAACCGGTAGTCGTTTTTCGAAAGCAGTCCAGTCTTTTTGAGCCGGCAGGGTCCATCCAACCTCACTTAATGCGGCAATGCGCGGAAAGATCATGTACTGAATTTTTGATGGATTCTCCATGTATTCTGTCCATACATTGGCCTGTGTCCCCAGCACGTAGCTATCGAACTGTCCAGCCAGGGCTTGCGGAACTGGATCATATCGGTACACTTTCTCCAGCGGATTATAACCTCCAATTGTAATGGAATCCTCATTTTCACTTTGCGAATGATCAAAATATACCGGATTCCCTGGGGTCATGATCACCTCATGACGTTGTTTGGCCGCCTCGATACCTCCGCTCTCTCCCCGCCAGCTCATTACAATAGCATTAGGAGCCAGGCCTCCCTCTAAAATTTCGTCCCAACCGATCAGCACTTTTCCTTTTTTGGCCAGATAATCTTCGATCCTTTTTACAAAATAACTCTGCAGCTCGTGCTCATCTTTAAGTTGTAATGTTTTGATGCGTTGTTGACAGCGAGCACATTTTTTCCAATGAGTCTTGGGGCACTCATCTCCTCCGATATGAAAATACTTTGAGGGGAACAATGCACTGACCTCATCGATCACTTTTTCTAAAAAAAGAAAAGTAGAGTCATTGCCGGCACAGAACACATCATCGAATACTCCCCAGGTTTCTTGTACCAGTTTTATAGTCCCCTCTTTTTGTTTGTCTGCCGACCGCTGCGAGATCATATGGGGAAGAATAGCAGTTGGCTGATCTGGAAAACAACTCAACCAGGGATAGGAGGCAATGGCTGCACTACTGTGACCGGGCATCTCGATCTCGGGTATCACTTCGATAAAACGCTGCTGGGCGTATTCTACCACTTCGCTGATCTCTTGCTGCGTATAAAATCCGCCATGCGGGGTATTGTCGTTCCCTTTGCCGGGGTAGCGGCCTATCAGGGTGCCATTGCGCCATGCACCCACGCTGGTGAGCAGCGGAAATTGCTTTATCTCGATTCGCCAGCCTTGGTCCTCGGTAAGATGCCAGTGAAATTTGTTGAGCTTGTGATAAGCCAGCCAATCTATATACTGTTTAATGACCGAAACGGGAAAGAAATGTCTGCCCACATCGAGGTGCATGCCGCGGTACGAAAAGCGGGGATAATCATCAATAAAAACAGCGGGGCACTCCCAATTTCCGCTTGCATTTTTCTGTAGTAATTGCAAGAGAGTACGCGAAGCGTAAAATACGCCTTCGAGGTTCGCAGCTCTTATCGAAATGGTATTGCTGCTGACACGCATCTCGTAGCCGGGTTTATCGGTTTGCTTATTTCCTTTTAGGCTGATGTGCAGTAAAGCTTCCGCTGCGTTATTGGCTTGTTTTATGTTGATATTCCAGGCCTGCTTGAAATCTTGTTGAAGCAGTTGACTGAGTGAGAGACTTTCTTTGGGTTCTCCCTCTATAAAAAAGGTCAGCGTGTTGGGAAGAATAAATTTTTCTGCTCCAATCATCACCCGGTTAGGGTAGGGTGCAAGTGGCAATACTTGCTGCGCAAATAAAACGTTAGTGAGTAGAAAAAGGAGCGAGCAACATCCAGCCCATAGAATCGGCCAATGATATCGTTTATGCATGTTTTCTTTTTTTTTGATGAGATCAATTATCGGATAATACGCCAAATTTTCCTTCGTTAAAATCGATCACTGCTTGCTCGATCTCTGCCCAACTGTTCATCAGAAAGGGTCCGTATGCAGAGATGGGCTCGTTGAGCGGTTCACCAGATAAGACTAGTACGATACTTTGTTCCTTGCTTTCCACTTCGATCTCTTCACCATCATTTTTTAGCAAGACCAACTGGTCGCTTGATGCTGCTTGTCCATTAACGAGGATAGATCCTTTGATCACCAGCATCGCTGTGTTAAAATGCTGGGGAAATTCAACTGGGCAGCGAGCCTTCTCGCGCAGATGCAGGTTAAAGAGGTTCACAGGACTGAATGTAAGGGCGGGCCCTTTTTTTCCATTGTATTCGCCGGCGATAATTTCGACTTCCCCATTTTCTATCGGGACTCTGGTCATGGCAGAAGCGGTGAGCTCTTGATAACGGGGAGCTGTCATCTTATGAGTCCTTGGCAGGTTGACCCAGAGTTGCACCATCTGAAAGAGCCCTCCATTTTCAGCAAATTCTTTCTCGTGGTATTCTTTGTGTAAAACCCCAGACCCGGCTGTCATCCACTGCACGTCTCCGGCTGCGATTGTTCCTTTATTACCTGCACTATCGTGATGCGCGATCTTACCCTGGTATGCGATCGTTACCGTTTCAAAACCACGGTGGGGATGAACGCCGACACCACGCGGCGTTTCGGTGGGGGTAAAATGAAAGGGCGAAGCATAGTCCAGCATAAAAAAAGGGCTCATGCGTTGCTTGTCATGAATAACACCATCAGGAAAAAAATGATGTACTCTAAACCCGTCTCCTACCATGTGGGGGGTAGGGGGCGTAAAAATGGCTTCAATGCTTCTTTTTGACATGCAGTAAAGTTATTGATAGTTTTTTCTTGGAATGCGGTAAACCTGTTTTTGTTAATAAGTCTATCGTACTATCTTTAAACTATGTATAACAGACGAAGATTCATTCAGACCTCAGCCCTTGGAATGACAGCTGCTCTTGCTGCGGGAAAGAAAGCAACTGCTCATAACGGCTTTTTGAAAAGTCCTGTTGTTGTCTCTACTTGGGATGCAGGTCTCGAAGCGAACAAAGCCGCTTGGACAATTTTATCTGCAAAAGGGCGAGCACTCGATGCGGTAGAAAGAGGTGTTATGGTGACAGAGGACTCCCTTAATTGCTGTGTCGGTTTGGGTGCCAACCCGGACCGTGACGGACTGGTCACGCTTGACGCATGTATCATGGATGAGTCTTTCAATTGTGGAGCCGTGGCTTTTTTAGAGCGGATCAAACACCCGATCTCGGTGGCCAGACGTGTCATGGAAAAAACGCCGCATGTTATGCTGGTTGGAGAAGGTGCGCAACAATTCGCTTTGGCTGAGGGATTTTCGCTAGAGCCACAGCAATTATCTGAATCAGCACAACAGGCCTATAGGGAATGGCTAAAAAAGTCAAACTATCGTTCTCCTCGTATCAATATAGAAAATCAAAAAGATCATGGTCCCTTTGCTCCGGCAAAATTGTCGAACGGAGAATGGAATCACGACACTATCGGTATGCTGGCTCTTGACGCCTCCGGTAATCTCAGTGGCAGTTGCACTACCAGCGGAGCGGGGTTTAAAATGCGGGGACGAGTTGGCGATTCGCCTATTATCGGTGCAGGGCTATATGTTGATAACGAGGTGGGAGCCTGCGTGGCCACCGGACAGGGAGAGGATGTGATCAGAGTGGCAGGTGCCAGTGCTGTCGTAGAGGCCATGCGCTCGGGCAAATCACCAGAGGTCGCCTGCCGTCATTTGATCGAAAGAGTCGTGCGGATAAAAAAAGAAAAGGCCAAGGATATTCAGGTCGCTTTTTTGGCGATCGATAAATTGGGCCAAATCGGAGCCTGTGCTATTCATCCCGGATTTAGTTATGCCTTGCGTACCGCTGATCAAGAAAAATTAGTAGCAGCAAAAAGTTATTTTAAATGAATTCTCCGCTACCAAGACCTTCCTACCTGATCGAGATCGCCACTACTGACTTTGAAACAACTCGTCTTGCCGTGGAGGGAGGTGCTCACAGAATAGAACTTTGTGCCTCGCTTTCCGAAGGGGGAGTAACCCCCAGTTATGGAACCATTCGACTCTGTCGCGAATCATTTTCGGTATCACTTTATCCCATCATCCGTCCACGGGGAGGAGATTTTTTATATAGCGATCAAGAGTTTGCAATAATGAAGCAAGACGTCTTGTTATGTAAATCGCTGCAGTGCGATGGGGTGGTGATCGGTCTATTGCAGCGCGACGGAAAGATCGATCTGGAGCGTACAGCGGTCTTAATAGATCTAGCTTACCCCATGGGAGTTACGTTTCACCGTGCCTTTGATCGTTGTATCGATCCGGTACAAGCGCTGGAGCAACTGATTTCGATCGGTTGTGAGCGCGTTCTTACTTCGGGCCAGCAGCCTACGGCTCCAGAAGGTGCCTCGGTCATTGCCAGCTTGCAGCAGCAGGCAAACGACAGGATTATCATTATGCCTGGTAGTGGGGTAAGGCCTGATAATGTGGTTGCTTTAGCAAAGCAAACAGGTTGTTTTGAGTTTCATTCTTCTCTTCGCGCCTCAAAAAAAACGGATATGCATTTTTTGCATCCGGCTTTTGCATACAGCGCAGAAAGTTATCAGAATCCTTATATCGATCCACAACTTGTCGTTGCATTCGCCGAAGCATTTAAAAGTTTATCAGTAGCGTAATCGTTTCATGTAAGCTGCACCGGTAGAGGCTGCATCGAGCTGACTGCCGTTGGGATAAAACTCTTGCTCAACGAAGAGATATTCCAGACCCAGATCAACGGCTTTAGGGAGAATTTTTTTAAAATCGATGCTACCCGTCCCCAAATCAACTGATAGATAGCCCTCCTTGGGGTATGGAGCACGGCTCTTATCTTTTACATGACAAAGTTTGAATCGGCTGGGGTAATTGGCAAACCAGGTATCCGGATTCTGTCCGGCATAAGAAGCCCAGTAGATATCGAGCTCAAAATCGACCAATAATGGATCGGTTTCTTTCAGAAGAATTTCTTGTGGAAATTGACCCTCTAGCTGACGAAATGAATAGTCATGGTTGTGATAGGCAAAACGAATTCCATTTTTTTGACAAACTGATCCCAGCTGATTGAACTGCTGGGCCACTCGTTTATAAGCATCTATCGATGGCTGCGGCCCGACCCAGGGACATATGAGGTATTTCATGCCAATCGAAGCAGCGTCGGCTGCTTTTTTCTCAAAATTCTGTTGCACTTCGCAGTGAGAGGATACTATTTGCATGCCCAGGTTGTCGAGATATTCCTTGAATGCTTTTGCGCTGTGATTCCAGAACATGCCTTCGGGTCCTTCATAACTTTCAACATAGGTATAACCCTGTTTGGCTAGCTGTTGCAATAATTCCCGAGACTTTCCGGGTAGTTCGTCACGTAAGGTGTAGAGTTGAATGCCGAAGGGCCTGGACTTTCCACGATTCATCTCCGCTTGCATCCATTGGGGATAAAGAGATACGCCGGCTGTCAGTGCTCCAGCTGTTCTAATGAAAGATCTTCTGTTCTGCATAGCATTATATTTTACTCGGCCCAGGCTTTTTCTCCTTTTGTATAAAGAGCATTCCCGTCATAACGACCCGGTACGGGTACATGTCTAAGGGTTTGCGTCATACCGGTTTTAGAGCTGAAAAATCCCCAAAGGGTAAGCTGCTTCATCATCGTGTAATAATGAGCGGGAGCCTCTTTATCGGCTCTGCCCTCATTAAAGGCTTTCGCTTCTTTTTCCAGCAAGGTTAATACCTCGTGTCTTTTTTCGGCCGAACAGTTCATAAATGTACTCTGAGCGGATGTTTGTGCCGTTGCATCGAGATCCTTGATGCCTTTTACAAATACCGCTTGCTGCTCTTTGGTATAACAATCGGTTACCATGATGGTCATGAACCTGCCCACTTCTGCTGCTTTGGCTCCGGGCGTATCGGTGGCAGGCAAGATTGTTTCTGCCACTTCATTTAGCAGCGAGATATCGGTTGCTGAGAATTGCAAGGAGCCTGCAGCCGGGTTCGTACAACCAGTCAATAAAAAATCAGCACCTACCACAGAGACGCCGGTAAGCATGGCGATAGAACGTAGTAATTCTCTTCTGTTCATTTGAGTACTTTTATAAGTTACCTGTTTTTAATGCTGTTACGGCAAAATCAGCTGCCCGTGCAGTCATGGCCATATAGGTCAGCGAGGGATTTACGCAAGAGGCGCTGGTCATGCAGGCCCCATCTGTTACAAAAACATTTTTGCAATCCCATACCTGATTATGTGCATTAAGAACAGATGTCTTGGGATCTCTTCCCATACGGGCGGTTCCCATTTCGTGGATGCCCATGCCAACCTCGTAACCATAGTCATAGGTTTGTACCTCTTCCAGCCCGGCGGCCTCCAACATTTCTTTTGCATCATTCATCATATCTTGACGCATTTTCTTTTCGTTTTCTTTTATTTCTACATCCATATTGAGAACAGGAAGTCCCCATTTGTCTTTGACCGATCGGTCGAGCGAGATCTTATTGTCATGATAGGGTAGCATCTCACCAAATCCCATCACGCCCATTCCCCAATGATCCGAAGGCACACTCATGGCTTCCTTGAGTGATTTGCCTATAGTGAATTCAGCAACTTCGATGCCTCGTCCTCGTCCGGCCCCACCTTGGTAACCGAATCCGCGAACGTAGTCTCTTTTATCAGCGTAGATATTTCTGAAACGTGGAATATAAATACCGGTCGGTCTACGACCATATTGGTAGCGATCAGAGAAAGCCATTGTCTTGCCACTGGCACCGAGCCGAAAGTGATGATCCATTACATTATGGCCGAGTTCTCCGCTGCTGCTACCTAATCCGTTGGGCCAAATCTGTTGGGCAGAGTTCATCAGGATCCAAGTAGAATTGAATGCAGAGGCACAAAGAAAGATCAGCTTGGCCTGGTAGGTATAGGTTTTATTATCAATGGTATCGAGTACTTCAACCCCCGAGGCCTTTTGCGTTTCTTTATTGTAGAGCACCTGGGTAACGATCGAGTAAGGGCGAAGGGTCAATCGCTTTGTTTTCATGGCAGCCGGCAGGGTAGAGGATTGTGTACTAAAATATCCTCCGAACGGACAACCCCTCCAACAGCGATTTCTGTATTGACAGTTTACTCTGTCCTGGTGCGGTAAGGTGATATTGGCACTTCTGCCAATGAACATGTGGCGCGTTCCCTTATAGGCCTGTTTAATTTTTTGGGCTACCTCTTTTTCTACACAATTCATTTCCATAGCAGGCATAAATTCACCGTCTGGCAATACATCCAATCCTTCTTTACTGCCCTGAATGCCCGCGAATTTTTCTACATAACTATACCAGGACGCCATGTCTTCGTAACGGATCGGCCAATCCACTCCGTGTCCATCGACCAGATTTGCTTCAAAGTCCCATTTATTGAAACGATAGCTTTGACGACCCCACATCAGAGAGCGTCCCCCGACATGATAACCTCTGAACCAAGAAAAGGGCTTTGTCTCGGTATACGGAGACTCCTTGTCTTTTACCCAAAGATCCAGCACGGTCTCATTGAGTGGATAGTCGCGTTTGAGAACAGGATAGTCCTCTAACATCTGCTGCGTGGGCATGATACCCCGGTGGGGAAACTCCCAGGCTTCTTTATTGGCATTTACATAACCCTTGATATGCTCAATATCTCTTCCTCGTTCGAGCAGCAGCACATTCAGTCCTTTTTCGGTCAGTTCCTTGGCGGCCCACCCTCCGCTGATTCCGGAGCCCACCACAATGGCGTCATACTGTACAGAAGACATGCTAGTTGTTTTTAAATATCACAAATTTGGATTGCCTTTCGAAGCGAATCGATCTTTTCCTGTTGATCTTTTTTTATAGAAATAAATTCTTGGGCCACGTATCCTTTGTATCCAGTTGCGTATATGGCACGCATAATAGCGGGGTAGAATAATTCCTGTGTCTCATCGATCTCATGACGGCCTGGCACCCCCGCGGTGTGATAATGTCCGAACCATTGGTGATGGTCCTGTATGGTTCGGATCACATCACCTTCGTTGACCTGCATATGGTAGATATCGTAGAGTAGTTTAAAGTTGGGAGAATCGATCCGTTTACATAGTTCGATGCCCCAAGACGATCTATCTGCCATATAGTCCTTGTGGTCCACCTTACTGTTGAAAAGTTCCAGTTGTAGCGTTACGCCGTACTGCTCGGCCTTTCCTAAGACCTTTAATAAACCTTCTTTACAATTGTTCAGCCCAGTTTCATCGTCCATCCCATTTCGGTTGCCACTAAAACAGATCAGGTTTTTATACCCGGCATCGGCTATCAGCGGAATAGCTTCCAGATAATCTTTTATCAACCACCCATGGTTTTGCTTGTCATTGAAACCTTTTGTCAGACTCGTTTCTCCGGCGGTGTAGCACATCGAGCAGTCGATATTCTTTTCTTTCAGGATCGAAAAGTCGGCTGGCTTGACCAAGTCGATAGCGCGCAGCCCGAGCGAGAGAGCAACATCGCATAATTGCGAAAGCGATAAGAATCCGTAGGTCCAAGAGCAAACGGAGTGGTTTATATTCCCCTTTAAAGCGGCTTCCTCCTTGGAATTTATCTTAAAGGAGCTTAACCCTGTTGCTGCCAGTAAGGATCCAACCCCCAATTGTTTCAGCAGTTTTCTTCTGCTTTGGTGAGAGGCTTCTTCTGAAGAGAAATCTTTCATAGTCTTATATTTTTCCCTTTTCGCTGCCGAATAATTTTTTGGTGGGGTCTTTAAAGAACAGGGCAAAGAGTATTGCTATTACCAAAGCGATAATAGCGGGTACAACCCATACTTGCGACCAGGCATGTGAATTGGCTCCTGTCTTGTAGTAGTTGGCGACATTGCCGGCTAACCAAAAGCCGATCAGCATACCCACCCCATACGTGGCCAGTGTGATCATACCTTGTGCAGAGGAGCGGATCTTTTCTCCGGCCAGTTTATCTGTGTAGATCTGTCCTGTCACAAAAAAGAAATCATAACAGATACCATGTAAAATAATCCCGGCGTACAGCATCCAAAGCCCGTCTTGTACGTCTCCATATGTGAAGAACAGATACCGAACAGTCCAGGCGGCCATTCCAATCAGGAGCATTTTTTTTAT
>Ga0129333_10005678_pt1 | contig 11752 bp, 32 predicted proteins | sample CPB6_08_DNA_FD_94474 | JGI IMG/M metagenome (GOLD analysis project Ga0129333, IMG submission 94474) | Freshwater to marine salinity gradient microbial communities from Chesapeake Bay, USA - CPBay_Sum_0.6_0.8_DNA | ecosystem: Environmental > Aquatic > Marine > Coastal | place: USA: Chesapeake... | reverse complement strand
GCCTGTATCGTCATCTCTATCTCTCTACAAGTAACACCATCCTACACATAAAAAAAGGGCTACGCAAGGTAGCCCCAATCTCTATCAAGGAGAGACACCGGCAATGCCCTACCGGCACCAAAAGTGTACTTTTTTTTGGGGAGGAGAAGGGTTGGGGTCACGCCAAACCCGACCCTCCGACCCATCTCTGTCACCACACTCTGGGTTGTCGCAACAGCCGCGCAGGGTTGGTGCCCAGTCCCAAGCCCATGCCTACGCCATGCGTCTTGCGCCCACTCCCCGCGCCTAGGGGGAAGGGTCAGACCCCAGGCCCATAGCCCCAGGCTATTAATTACGCCGGGCTGATAGTGGTAGTCCCTATCCGTTTCAGAGTACCGATAGTCTGTCTACTTAGGTAGACACTTACACACACAACTGGGTATTGTCTAAGTTAGTAAGTATATACACACTAAGCTTATTACTTAGACCTAGGGTTTGTCCTAGTTCACAAGCATAGTGTTATCGTCATATAGTCCTATCACTACGCAATCATGCGTAGCATCTAAGGAGTCTGTGACCATGTTCAATGCTACTGATTACGCCGCGAACCCGCGCAAGTATGAGCTCTTTAAGACTGCGCGCCTTAACACTCACGTGTTTACAGAGAACGGCGAGCATGATCTTGAGAAAGGCCAATACGTTGCCGTTCAATTCTTGCGCCATGCTTGGAACGGCATGCGCCACCGTGATGAGCCGGTCTACACCGTGACCGCGAATGGAACAGTCTGGGGCTGTCTGTTCGGCAATGTCCTGACCGATTTCGTTCTCTGATTCCACCCACCTAGGGCACCTGCGGGTGCCTTATAGGGTGCAATCCGCACTACAACAGGAGTCTGTGACCATGAGCGATACAACCTACAACGGCTGGACAAACTACGCCACCTGGCGCGTCAACCTGGAAATCTTTGACGATCTGCCCGCCGCAGAGTTCTTTGACCTTGACCAGGAACCCTACTATCTTGGCAAACACCTGCAAGACTACGTAGAAACTCTCATTACTGACGACAAGAGTGAAACAAGCCTCACAAAAGACTACGCACTCGCATTCTTGTCAGACGTGAACTGGCACGAGATTGCCAGGCACATGATTGCGGATCATGCCTCGGCCTGAACCTGCCCCTGCGAATTGGCCCTTTCCTACGTGGAAGGGTCAACCCCTACCCTCTAAATTGGAGTCTGTGACCATGAATGCTAATGTTTTGAACGAAGTGCTTGCCCAAATTGTCTTGGACGTTAAGTCTGGAGACTTGACCGCAATCAGCGAGCTAATCGCTGACCTTTCAACTGAAAAAATCATTCACTTTTTGCCAGAGACTGGCGCAGTGTGGGAAAACGAACCAGCCGAAACGTTTATTAGCTCCCAGGAGGCCGTATGACGCGCTACACCTACCAACCCCTAGCCGAACGCCTGGAGGCCCGTAGAAGGGCCGCTATGGACTTCCTGGCCGCATTCCTGCTGGCTATGTGCATCGCCATGCCTATGGCTTATTTCTTCTTTATGGAGTTTGCCCCATGAAACGAGAACGCAGCCCCCAAGAAATCCAAGACCTAGACTGGAGGCCCCAGCGTATCTACTCCTCACGCCTGGAGGCATGGCCCACCCACTACCCGGAATGGTGGGAGCCCCCGCCTGAGAACCACACGGGCAAGTGGCTGTGGAGGTTAACCCTAGTATGCGTAGGGCTTGCAGGGATTGTGATGCTGCTCTAACATTCGCCCCGTTGGTGTGGAACCCAACTAGGAAGGCCCATTACTCATGCTTCTGCCCCCAGCCACTACTGGGGGGTTCCACCGGAGGCAGCAGTAATGGGCTTTTTTGTTGGGTTCTCCAGCCGGGGCTTTCATCCAGCCCTTGAGAATGTGCGTGCGACAGACTCAGATAAACGTGGTGCGTCCTCCTTGTGTCTCCTGGGTGAGCATCCCTCGGGGCAGTGAAAAGGGGAGCGGTGGGTACAGCAGTGCTAAGGCCCCCGTCAACCTAGATAAACGAGAGCACGGTTGTCCCTTGTGGACAACTTATCCACAGGCGACTGTCGGATGCCTGCGCCATGCGCGTAAATTTAAAAAAGAGTTAGAGAATACAAATACACGGTTAGGCCGATCGCCCCCCTGGTCGCTGGGGCTGGGGGGCTCGGCCATAGCATAGGAGGCCCCAAGATGATTTCCCACTTAGATGAGCGTTTAGATGAACTGCGAAAGAAGTACGAAACAACCCGAGAGCGAGAGTTCTATTTCCGTTTTCTGGAAGCACAGCGGCTACGTGAGATCGCTGTCGATGAGCAAATCAGACGCGAACAAGATTCTCAACGCCGCCAAAGACGGACAGAAGATTGACCCCGTAACCATTACCGCAGCTCTGTGGGTGACCGGCGATGTGGACTCTGCCCAAGTTTGACTGGCCCCAGCAGAAGCAGCGATGCCTCACCTGCGCCCACTATCGCCCCATCCCTGACCTGGAACGCTACGCAGGAGGCGGCACCGTCATGTGCTGCGCTGCCAACCCCTGGAAAGGCCGCAGAGGCATAGGAAGCTGTATAGACAACAGACATAGAGGCCCCTGTGGTATCGACGCAAAGCTCTGGAAAGGACTTGACATGAAAGACTAATGCCTATAACCTTATCTACTCCTAACCACCAGATGAGAGGTTCTCATGATGAAACTGTGTTCAGACTGCCGGTACTTCCGGCCCTTCACCCACACTCAGGACGATGGTCACTGCACCCATCCTGCTCTTGAGTGGACGCACCCTGTATCTGGGGCCAAGCGTTTCCCCCTTGCCTTCACACAGCGCAACAGCATTACCGGCTGTGGCATGAACGCCCAGTATTGGGAATACAGCCCTGGCTCACCGTCTGAGCCTGACACGCAGGAGGATATGGGATGAGCAACTTACGACAAGCCGCGCAGCGAGCCTTGAAAGCAATGGAAGATGGCGAGTACAGGGCTGACATGATTGAGTTCTCTGACGCCCTTTCAGCCCTTCGCGCAGCCCTTGCCGAGCCGCAGACAACACATTGGGAAGGCTGTGAAGCCGTGCATCCTGAGTGCAAGGAAAGAGTGATGGATCGTGACACCATCATCCGACTGGCGCGGGAGGCCGCGTTTTACACGCCTGTAATGGAAGGCGAACTGATGCGCTTCGCTGCCCTTGTTGCCGCGCATGAGCGTGAGGCTTGCGCTCAGATTGCAAAGCAGTGGGACATTGACCATCCGAGCACAAACTACGGAGGCTGTATCGCCGCCGCCATCAGGAGCAGGACATGAAGCTCATAGACGCCTGTATGTGGCTGTGGATAGCCTGTCTTCTCCTGCTGATAGGGCTAGCACCATTCGTCATGCTTGGCCTTGTCATCAAGTTCTTATTCTTCTAGGAGATTCCTATGTCTGACTTTGATCCTGCAGTACGCAACGCTGCGTGGTGGGCCAGTGATACACGCCGTGCAGCCAGTGGCTATGCCAACGAAGTAATCCTGCAAAAGCAGGGAAAGATGCCCATCCCTGACCTGTCCAACATAGAGGCTGTCCAGATGGGCCACGTCATGGAGCCTGTGATAGGGCGCCTGGCCCAGAACAAGCTCGGTGTTGAGCTCACCAAGATTGAGGAGTACCGCACCCATCCCAAGCACGACTGGTTCCGTGCTCACTTTGACTTCGCAGGGCGTGAGAATGGCGAGCCGATTCTGGTTGAGTGTAAGAACTACAACGCTGCGGTTAGAAGTAAGTTTGACGATTCTGGCCTCATGCCTGCTGCGGACATGGCTCAACTTGTCCACGAAGCCGCAGTCATGGGTGTCAAGAAAATCTACCTGGCTGTGTTATTCGGTGGTCAAGAGTTTGTGCTCATTCCTAAGCTGGTTGAGGACGCTGAGAAGGACGAACTGATCCAGAAGATGGCCGTACTCTGGGGGCATGTCCAGTCTGGCACTCAGGCTGATGCTGAAACCACAGACCAGTGCCGCGCTATGTGGCCTGTGAGCATGGCTATCAGCAAGGTTGCCACCTCTGCGATGGAAGAGCTGTGCGACAGGCTGGTGCGGGTCAAGCACGAGATGAAGCAGTTGGAAGAGATGGAAGAAGTCCTCAAGACCAACCTGCAGAAGTACATGGGGGAAGCTGACACGCTGGGCACCTTTGATGGCAAGGTGCTGGCAACGTGGAAGAGCAGCAAACCCACCACCAAGTTCAACACAGAGCTGTTCAAAGCCGCTATGCCAGAGGTCTACAAACAGTTCATGGTTGAAGTTCCCGGCTCACGCCGTTTCTTAATCAAGTGAGGTTCACATGTCAAATCTAGTCCCCCTGTCCGACATCACCACGATGGCAGAGGTTGCTGCCAAGTCCAAGATGTTTGGGTTTAAGAACCCAGAAGAAGCTATGGCCATCATGCTCCTGTGCCAAGCAGAGAGCCTGCACCCTGCTGTAGCTATGCGTGACTACCACGTCATACAGGGCAGGCCGGCCCTCAAGGCCGACGCCATGCTCGCCCGTTTCCAGCAAGCCGGGGGTACTGTGCACTGGAAGGTCTACACCGACAAAGAAGTTACCGGCACCTTCAGCCACCCACAAGGCGGCTCACTGGACGTCACCTGGACGATGGAGCAAGCCAAGAAAATCGGCATCACCACCAAGGACAACTGGGCTAAATACCCACGCGCCATGCTGCGTGCTCGCTGCCTGTCTGAAGGCATCCGCGCTGTCTATCCCGGTGTCGTGGTCGGTGTCTACACGCCCGAGGAAGTCGAGGAGTTTGACGACAAGAAGCCTGCCAAGGTCAAAGACATGGGCAAGGCTGAGATTGTGGACAGCGAGGGTGTTATCACCGTGTCTGTCAATGACCCAGCGCCAGCCTATCCCTTCTTTGTTCCTGGCATGGAAGAAGCCTACAGCAGCCACCACACTATCGAAGACTGGACACAGGCGTATGCCGCAATGGTTGCCAAGATTCAGACCTCGCCTAAGTTCTCAGACGAGGAAAAGACGGGCAAGCTGGAAGCCCTGGGCAAGTGCAACGAAGAGCTTATGAAGACGTTTACCGGCATCCAGAAGGGCAAGCTCAAAGCTGCTGTTGTGCAAGCCGGAGGGCAAGTGGGCCCAAAGTTGCAAGTGTCCCTGCAATCAACGGAAACGGAACCCAGCGCGGAGCCATTCTGAGTTGGTTGCTGGCTGGTCAAACACTGACTGCAGTGGAGGCACTCTCCAAGTTTGGGTGCTTTCGCCTAGCAGCCAGGATAGATGAGCTACGCAAGCAGGGATACAACATCTACACAGAGACTGTTAAACAAGGCGAGAAAGAGTTTGCTCGCTACCACCTAGTGAAAGGCAAGACATGAACCAGCACCAAGAGCGTCCCGGCAAGGGCGTCATGTACTACGAAGAGGGCTCAACCCCTGACAACAAGAAGCCTAAATACAAGGGCTACCTCATTCTAGAGATGGACTACAAGGCCGGAGAGAAGCTCAAGATTGCCTGCTGGGAGCGTCCTACCTCTCGTGGCTATCCTCTGCTGTCACTGGCCGAGGACAACTTCAGCAAGAAGAAAGAGTTTGAGCGTAACGAAGAAGCCGACATCCCTAAAGAGGTACCACCCAAGTATCGGCGCAACATTGACGATAACGACGTGCCCTTCTGATGGCCGCTAGTCTGTCGCCTACACAGCGCAGCCTTGCTTACTTGCGTGAGCAGGGCTACATGGTGGCTATCGTAGAACGCTGGAACCCACACGCCCGGATACGTCAGGACTTGTGGGGATGGTGTGATCTACTGGCTATCCGCAAGAATGAAGTTTTGGCTGTGCAGGTGACAGCTTCTGCGGTATCAGAGCGTATCAAGAAGATACAAGAGTCTGAGACTGTGGCCGCTGTGCGTGACGCAGGCATCCGTATAGAGGTGCATGGATGGAGGAAGAACAGCAAAGGCCGCTATGTACTGAGGATAGAGGACATCTCGTAGAGCTGCTGAACATGAGCCTGCAAGACCTCTGGAATCTCGCCTACCGGCTTGGCTTTGAAGATGGCTTCAACCAAGCATCCAGTCAGCAGGATCAGTCCGGCACTCCACCGGCTGGTTAGGACATGGCTGGCAGACCCGTGTTGCTGACAGTCTGCTACTTCTAACCAGCAAAGGAATCAACATGCCAAGAGCGAAAAAGCCTAAACCAAAGCCGCACATCTTCGTGGCTACACCCATGTACGGCGGGATGTGCACAGGGTTCTACACCCAGTCCATGCTGCAGATGGGCACACTGTGCCGCGCCGCAGAGATGGATGTCTCCTTCTCCTTCATGTTCAACGAAAGCCTCATCCAGCGTGCTCGCAACGCACTGGTGCACGGCTTCATGCAAAAGAAGGAATGCACCCACCTGATGTTTATAGACGCAGACATTCGGTTTAACCCGCAGGATGTCATTAGCCTGGTCAAAGCAGACAAAGACATCATCTGCGGCATCTACCCCAAGAAGGAGATCAACTGGGCAGGCGTGGACTGGGCCGTCAAGCAAGGCGTGCCAGCTCATGAACTCACCCGCTACACCGGCTCTCTCGTGGTCAACCTCGTAGATCACCAAGGAGCCGTCACCGTCCCCGTAGACAAGCCGCTGCGTATCTGGAACGGAGGCACCGGCTTCATGCTTATCAAGCGCGAAGTCTTTGAAAAGCTCAAGAAGAAGGTCAACACCTACCGCAGTGATGTCGGTGACCTCGGCGGTGTTATCAAGCCTCAAGACTTGATTTATGAATACTTCCCCGTATTTATAGAGAAGGAATCGCAGCGTCTTCTGTCAGAAGACTATGCGTTTTGTAAATTGGCCCGTGAAGCCAAAATGGATGTCTGGGCAGCACCTTGGGTGCAACTCGGTCATTTCGGCACCTACCTTTTTGAAGGTGGGCTTATCCCTGCACCCTAAAAAGGAAACACCATGAAACTTGAAGTCGAACCCAACGAAGCACAATTCCTGCTGCAAGTACTTGGCCAGCTCCCAACCCAGTCAGGAGCCTTCCCACTGCTGCAAAAGCTCATGCAGCAAGTACAGGCACAAGCACCGCAGCCTGCTGCACCAGCAGACCCTACCGTGCAGTAAGTAAGTACTTACCCTCAGTTTTTCTAAGGGTAACTCCTAGTTGTTTGGTGTGATTATATGATTATAATTAAAGTGTGAGTCGAAAGTCTCACAGTTCTTTAACACACTAGGAGCATGGTATGCAAAAGATGAAAGCCTATCCCAAGGCCGACGCAGTTCGTTCTGGCTGCAAGGTCAGTTGGTACTTCTACACAGACCGCAAGATCGCTGACAAGGCGGCTGCAGCAGCTAAACACAACGGCATGATTCTGGAAGATCGAGGTTACGACTTCGGTTATCAAATGCCAGGATACTTGTCGGAGGCAACATGGGATAGCAGAGATGGTTGGGAAGTAACCATCCCATGACTACAGGGGGCTTCGGCCCCCTTTTCTTTTGCCTTAACGCTTGTGAGAGCGTGCCTGCTTGGCCGTCTTCTTGCTATCAATAAAAGCCTGGCGGGTGGGGTAACCCTCCTGTCCGGGCTTCTTAGGCGGCAGACCAGCAGCTCTGCGCTTGTTAATGTTGTAGTACAGGCCACGCTTCTCAGGTGGGGTCATCGGCATTTCCATCTCCTTAAACTGGCTTTCGCACGCTCAGAGTTCTTACTCTTACGTACCACGCCAGCCATACGTGCACAAAAGGATTTCTTCCGCGCAGCGTCTTTCTCCGTGCGCGGGTTGGGAGCAGGAGCTTTGAGGTTGCTGCCTGTCTCACGGTTGTACTTGGCTCTGCCCTTGGCTGTCAAGCCTGCACCCTGAGATACCGGCAGCTTCTCTCCTCTGCCGACGCTCAGACTTGGGTTGTCCTTGCTCATATGAATGCAGCCTCCGCAACTCTGCGCCTGGTCAGACCCGGCAATACCCGGCCTGCAGCCTTGTTCCACTTCACACACTCTTCCCGTGCGCCTTCCCAGTCACCAGCATCTATCCGCTTCTTGAAGGTGCTGATACGGTAGTTACCTAGTCCACAGTTGTACACCCAACTCAGCACAGCCGCAACACGCCTGGGTGGCTCCTTAGCCAGCCTGGGAGACATCTGCAGCAGGCGGATGTAAAAGTCTTTTAGGTGTTCTTCAAGGGCAGTCTGCGCCCTTTCCACCGTCCATACCGTACCCGGTTGTATATCTCTTCCAGTACACCCCCAACCAATAGTCCAAGGATCAGCGCCAGTACCAGGGTCAGGATAAGCGGTGCAATCGCCATTTGGCAAACGCCTAGCGTAGCCCTCGAAAGGCTTGACGAAGACGTCTGCACAAATTTTGATGGCATCTTCCATCACTTCTGGTACTTCTCTATGCTGCGCCCAACAAACCAGAAGGTCAGACACATATTGAGCATGGCAAAGTCGTCAGCATCCCAGACCTTGGTCACCACCTCTGTCCAGTGCCCACCCGTTTGGTAGGCCATGACCAAAGCAGCAGCCTTGACGGTGGCGTACATGAAGAACAGAGCCCAGGTAATGCCAGGACGCACCAGGGCAGACACTGCGGCAACAAACCAGCCAGCCTCCTTGGCCGTCGTGGCTTGCTCTTTAAATGCTTCTTTGATGGTGTCGAGCTGCTGGACAGAGTAGTCCACATACTTCTCTTCCATCTTGAACTGGCCGCGCAGCTTCTCCAGGTCAGTCTGCAACGTAAACATGCTCAGCTCGTGAGCGCGCTCGTTCTTCTTGTCCAGCCACTTCAGCACCTCTGGTGCCAGCCGGAACAGGCCACCGAATATGGAACCTAGTAATCCACCACCAAGAATATCGAACATCACTGCCTCACCAGGTCTTTAAGGTAATAGAACAAAGCAAGAACGGCAACCGCCAGTAAAGCAATCGCCGCTCCGTACTTCACGTTAAGCATAAACTCTTGCTGTCGTAGCCGGTGCTCTCGCTCTTTCTTCTCGCGCTCTTTCCTCAGCCGCACCCGCTCCATAATCATCTCGTTGTAGACCCGCTCACCGTAGTGGCCAATGATCAACAACTTGAGCTCATATTCCTGCTTGTGCAGCGCCTGCTTGTGCATGGTGATCTGCAGAGCTTCTTGCTCAACAGAGCCATCGTGCAGGAGGCGCTTAAAGACACTAGGCTTCTTATTAGCCTTTGCAGCCGCTAGGCTGTTAAATGTGCCAAAGGCTGAGTACCACTTGCCTATTTGACCGGCTACCTGCTCTATCTCCTTGCCCGTTGCCACCATCTTCTTGATGACAGTAAAGGCAGTATTGGCTGCGGTAGCAGCGGCAATGATGGCAGATACCGGCTCCATTCACAGGCCGAGCAACTTCTTAACAAACTCGGCGGCAACGCCTGGGCCGAGGAGAACAGCAGCTATGGTGATGTACAGCAGGTATTCGATGTTGCGCATACGCCTGCTGCCATCTTCTAGCCGCCTCTCAATCGCCTCATAGCGTTGAGCACACACTGCCTCATGCACGGCTAGCCTCGTTCCAACGGGTTCCTCGGTCATATCTCATCACCGAATTTGCTGGGCCGTCATGATGACGGAAGGAACAGCAGGAGAGACTGCCGTAGCATTCTCATGCTCAAGAATGATATTGGAGTTGTCTGTGAACCAGATGATCTCCATGTAGTCACCAACAGCTACCGACTGGATGAAGTTCCACGCTGCCACGACATACGGGGCATTGGACGGAACAACCAGCTTGGTGTCAGAGTTGGCAACATTGTTCTCGTTGAGCCGGAACCAAATGTTGACCGTCTGTCCAGAGCCGCCACCACCTGTGTTGTGGAGCTGCGCAGAGAACTGAATGTTGTACGTCCCAGCATGAGCAAACGTCATGCGGGACTTCCTGCCTAGCGCATTAACCGCCATGCTCACGCCGTCTGCATCTGCGGTGTTCTCGCAATACATGGCGTAGGGTGTGATGCCGTCTGTCTGGTCTAGGCTGCTGAAGAAGCTGCCGTAGTAGCCACTGAAGGTGCCGCCACCGCCTGTTGTGACACTACTGGCTACACGGAAAACCATGACTAGCTCCCGTCGCCAGGTGTGATGTAGACCACCCCAGTGCCACTAGATGTCGCACCAGTAAAGAACTGGTTTGCGTTGAAGGTAAACACCTCCACGCTACTGGGCACCAGCGAAATGGTCGAGCCATTTACAGATGCGTTTGCCGCACTGGTGGCCGCAGCAGCGGTGCCTCCAACCCCGAGAAACACCACGACATTGCCGGTGTTGTGCAGCCTGTACTGCGTCCCACCAACGGTGGTGGAAACCGCTTGTACAGGAGTGGGCGGCGTCACGGCAGCGGTAAAGCTAACCGTGTTGCCCATCGGGGTGAAGGCCATGATGCCCATGATCAGTACACCTTCTTGCCGCCACCGCTAGTCGGGGACTGCTTGCGGTTGAAGTAATCGTTGGGCTTGCCTGAGAAGTTAAACACAGGCGTGAAACCTTGCGTGCAAGTACCGGGCTTGAACTCGCCAGGAGCAGACATGGGCTTGCCACCCATGTAGTTACTGCTGACGCTGCTAACCGTTACTACGCTCTTGACCATCGGAACTATCTTCACGGCGGCTCCTTTCTTTAGAGTAAACAATAAGATACGCGAAAACAACAAAAATGCCTAGCGTAACCACCCGCTCCCACATCGGCCCCCACATCGTCCAGCACCCTAGCGCAAACGAAGTGAGCAGCGCCAGCAGCGTGATGAGCCTGTCAGACAAGACTCGGATAGCAAGGTTGACGATTTTGACGAAATCAGTGTCCACGATTACTCCTGGTTAGAAAGGAATAATCATGGTATCACCTATCCTCATCATCGTCACCATGCAGAAAGCCACTGCCCCACTCGTCCATGTCGGCCTTCTGCTTGAGAGCTTCTAGCTTTAGGGCGCGATCTACCACCTTCATCTTCTCGGTGATAGACGCAGTGGGGTCTGACATCACGGCTGCGAGAAGCTGGTTGATGTGCTTCTCTAGCTCAGGATTGATGCCTTTGTCTTTACGCTTGCTCATCGTTTGGACTTGCGAGCAGACCCGTAGGCAATAGCTGCGGCCTGCTTGACAGCCTTGCGGACGCTGCCAGGACGGCTGGTGCCAATCTTGCCGGTGTCCTTGAACTTGCGAACCATCTCACCAATGTTGGTAGAGATAGTCTTCTGGCTTGAGCCTTTCTTGAGCGGCATGATTACCTCCGCATCTTGCGAGCAGGACGGCCCTCGGCCTTCTTGTCCATACGCTCCATCATGCGCTTGGCGTCCATAGCCTGACGGCTACCTTCAAGCTCGTTCTCACCACCGCGCATGGCTTCTTTGTCAGCCGCACGCTTTTCGGCCATAGAACCTGCTGCATAGTCTTTCATTGCTCTTCTCCAGTCATTGCTTCAACACCGGCAGTAATTCCCCTGCCGACACCGGGAGCCACATAACCTGCGATGGCGTTGCGGATCAGACGTTGAGCCATCGTAGTCTTGGTCATGTTATCCACAGGCGCAACAAACACGTCCTGTAGCTGTCCAATAATCCGTTCTGCTTGGCGACGATCCATCAGGTTGTTTCTGACCAAGTTTTCGGTCATGACCTGCATGTCGGCAATAGCTCCCTTCATGCTGCTCTCAGCACGGCGCGTAATCGTCTGGGCAACTGCCTGCGCCAGCTTCTCACGCCCACCTGGGGCAGCAAGGATGATGGGGGAAATAGCATCCCACTCT
>Ga0129333_10005674_pt1 | contig 11754 bp, 13 predicted proteins | sample CPB6_08_DNA_FD_94474 | JGI IMG/M metagenome (GOLD analysis project Ga0129333, IMG submission 94474) | Freshwater to marine salinity gradient microbial communities from Chesapeake Bay, USA - CPBay_Sum_0.6_0.8_DNA | ecosystem: Environmental > Aquatic > Marine > Coastal | place: USA: Chesapeake... | reverse complement strand
GGCCGTCAGTTCATGACGGAATCGTCGATCCAACTCCCGTGGAACCCGAACGGCACGCGCCGGGGCAGGTGCACTCGCGCCACCGGTGGCTTGGACAGATCGCTCGCGTCCAGGATGACGAGGTCGCTCGAATCAGTGGCGTCGTCGTAGACGAAACCCATCGCCCAACCCTCGTCCTCACCCGAAGCCGAGGTCTCCTGAACGAAGACGAATTCGCCGGGGTGCGCCGACGGACCGAGATCGTGGACCGACTTCGAGCCGTTCGACATGTCGTACCTCGCGACCACACCGGGCGCGTCCATGCCTCGCTTCGCATCCGATGCGGGACGGGAGCCCGACACCCAGCCGTAGCGGTGCTTGAGTCCGACCACTCGGTCGTCCACCCGCGGGAACGCGTGGGCCCAATCGTCGATCTGGGTCTCCTTCACCGCACCGGTCTTCATGTTGAACGACCAGCGGTACATGTAACACGGCTCGAAGTTCTCCATCGACCCGCGCCACATCGAGGCGTGGCGTCCCACGTCGCAGATGACCTCGTCGCCGTCGACGTAAGCGTTCAGCGGGTGGAACACGTAGCACGGATCGATTTCGAACCACTTCACGTCGGCATCGGTTCCCATTCGAGGAAGGATTCCGATGCGTGCGCCGTAATCGTCGTCCCAGCCGATGGGTGGCAAGCCCTTGGCCATGTTGTCCATGTTGAACACGACCGGAAGGTCCATGAAGATCGCGTGCTCACGCGTGATCATGAAGTCGTGCATCATCGTGCCCTTCGGCGTGGTGATGGGAGCGGTGTGCACCAGATCACCCTTGGCGTCGAGCACGTGGTAGGTGACGTACGGGGCCAAGGCGCCGTAACCGAAGAAATGCAGTTCGTTCGTCTCGGGACAGAGCTTCGGGTGGGCGGTGAAGGCCGTCTTCAACTTTCCTCCGAAGTCGTCACAACCCATGGTTTCGAGCTCGGGCGAGAGTTCCCACGGAAGGTGACCCTCTTCGAGAGCCCAGATACGACCGGCGTGGGCCAGCACGTGCGTGTTGGCCGCGCTCGCCGCCGGATCGAAGATGCAATCGGGGTCCATGGCGTCGAGACCCTTTTCGAGTTTGGGCGTGCGCACGTAGCGGTTTCGGTACCACTGAGCCTTCCCGTTCTCGAGCCGCACGCCGTGCACCATGCCGTCACCGAAGAACCAGTGACCGGCGGTTCCGTCCTTGGGGTTCGAACCGTTGCGCACGTACGTACCCGACAACGCCTTCGGGATCGTTCCGGTCACCGACAGATTGGTGTCGGTGAGTTCGTCGAACACCGGTCCGTAGTTGCCCGAGAGGAACCAGGGCTTCTTCTCGTCGATGATGTCGGTCATGTCGTGTCCTCCTCGGGAGAGACGGTCAGTGGCGGACGGATGTCCACCAGGGGGCGATGCGAGCGGCGAAACGATCGGCGTACAAACGGGTCAATTCGTCGGCGACGTGCGAGAGATCCTGAGCCTCGGTTCTCGGCAACGGGGCGGCGCCATCGACCGGGTCGAGCCATTCGAGTCGGAGCCCAGCCAGCACTCCCCCCAATCGCGGTGACGCGGCCTCGTGATGATCACTCGTTTGATGTGCGATGAACGCAGCGAAATCGACGAACGACAAGAGGGTGTAGTAGGTGCTCGGCTCGGAGCCCCGCCAGTACTCGTAACGGAGCAGACCGGTCTCGGTCGTGTGGCTGAGTTCGTAGAGTTCGCGCGAGATCGCCTCGAACTCCGCTTCGGCACCCGCTCGTACCGTGATGTGGGCCAGGATCGTCGCCACGAGCGGAGCGTAACCCAATCAGCCGATCAATCGATCGCTGAGCGACCAGAGGGAATCGGCTCGATCGGGATCGACGGCGCGCGCCGCCACACCTCGGCCATCGACCGTCGCCACGTCGTCCGCGATCAGGGGTGACACGTCGCAGTCCTCGCAGTACACGCCCCCGCGCCCCTCGAGGAAGGGGGAAGTGAGCGCCCAGACCTGGGTCGCCGCACCCTGCGGAATCGACTTCCACGAGAACGACGACCCCCCTTCCATGCGGGCGAGCAGACTGCTGATCACCTCGGGAGTCATGTACCGACCGAGCTCGGTGTGAATACCACCCGGATGAATCGCGATGGCTCGTACACCACGATCCTTCCAACGTCGATCGATTCCGACCGCGTGCAGAACGTTGCACGTCTTGGCCGCCCCGTACGCGAGGAACGGGTCGTACTCGCGACGCTCGAAATTGACGTCGTCGAAGTCGACGTCTCCCATTCGATGTCCGGCCGAACTGACGACCACGACACGAGACGCCACGCCGCTGCTGGCCGCCGTCTCGGCCAGTCGCGGGAGCAATTCACGAACGAGCAGGAAGTGACCCAGGTGATCGACGGCGAATTGACTCTCGAAGCCATCGACCGACAGCGCGAACGGAGTGGCCATGATGCCCGCGTTGGCGACGACTCCGTGGAGCGAACCGGGAGCGCCAACGAATCGGGCCGCGGCCGCCCGCACCGATTCGAGCGATCCGAGATCGACGTCGAGGAACTCGAGTCGCGCCGACGGATCTGCGGATCTGATTCCCTCGGCCGCCTTGTCGTTCTTGGCGCGATCGCGGGCGGCCATGACGACGGTCGCCCCACGACTCGCCAAGGCGCGCACGGTCTCGAGTCCGAGACCACCCGAAGATCCGGTCACCAGATAGCGCCGACCGCTCAGATCGAGATCGCCGAGGACGTCGTCGGCGGTCGAAGATTGGTCGAAACCGCTTCCGTGTCGATCGTCGTAGTCGTGCGTCATCCGAGTGGACCTCCTGCGAACCAACGTTGGAACATCGGCTCGATCGCGCTCCATACCAACTCGACGATCAGCCCCGAAGGCGGTTGAACGTACGTGAATGCACCGAAGCCGTCGTCGGGGGGTGCCTGCGCCATGAGGAGCGTCCACCCGGCGTCGATCATGCTCTGAGTGTCACCGCGAACGTCGTCCGACCAGACTCCGATGTGGTGGGCGCCGGGAGCGACTCGACCGTCCCAGATCGAGCCGGGGGCACCTTCGAGGAGTTCGACGTGCATGGGCCCCTCGGACGAGTACGTGAATCGCAGCGGAATCTCGACGGTCCCGGCGTCGGGCAACCAGACCGTCTGGGCGCGTTCCTGCAACGAACACCATGTCAGTCCGAGGGAATCACCCATCTCGGTCATCGCCCGGTCGATGTCGGGCACTCGTACTCCGAGGTGGTAGGCGCGGGAGAAATCGATCATGGTGACGTCAGATCCGCCGTTGGCGGCCTTCCCAATACGGGGCGCGCAAGGGAGCCTTCTGAATCTTTCCGGTTCCGGTACGCGGGATCATGTCGATGAAATCGACCGATCGCGGCGCCTTGTACCCGGCGAGCAGGCGTCGACAATGTGCGATCAATTCGGCCGCCAACGAGTCGGAGGCGACCTGATCGTCGACGAGTTGAACGACGGCCTTCACGCTCTCTCCGAACTCTTCGTCGGGCACACCGATCACGGCGACGTCCTCGACGGCGGGATGCGAGGCGAGAACTCCCTCGATCTCGGCCGGATAGATGTTGACGCCACCACTGATGATCATGTCGATCTTGCGGTCGGACAGCCAGAGGTAGCCGTCGACGTCGATGTATCCGACGTCTCCGGTCGTGAAGACTCCCGGTTCGAGGTGAGCGGCCTTCGTCTTCTCCTCGTCCTTGTGGTACGTGAAGTCGGTTCCCATTTTGTTGCGGAAGTAGAGAGTGCCCTCCGCACCCTGTGCGACGCGTTGACCGGCGTCGTCGACCACGATCACTTCGACCGTCTCGAGGGGGCGACCGACGCTCCCCCCTTTGGCCAACCATTCGTCGGCCGGGATGATCGAGATGATCGAACCCTCGGTCGATCCGTAGTACTCGGTGACCTTGGGCCCCCACCATTCGATGAGGCCACGCTTCACCGCCGGTGGACACGGTGCGGCACCGTGCCACGCCACCGCGAGTGACGACCCGGAGAACGACGACTTCACGTTCTCGGGAAGGTCGAGGAGTCGCTTCATCTGAGTGGGCACGAGATGAACGTTCGTGCACGAATGGCGGTCGATCAGGTCGAGAACACCTGCCGAGTCGTACTTGTGTTGCATCACGACGGCCGATCCGTTGATCATCGGCAGGAACGAGAAAGCCCATTGCGCCGAGTGGTAGAACGGTCCGCACAAGAGAGTCCGTCCGGGTGTCGGCACGAAATTGGCGAAACCGCCCGCCACCAATTTCATGATGTCGGGAGTGACCGCCATCCCGCCCGACAGGGCACCGCGCACGCCCTTGGGACGTCCGGTCGTTCCCGACGTGTAGAACATCGGACCGCCGAGCAATTGGTCGACCGGATCGCTCGGATCTCCCTTCGCAATCACGTCCTCGAAGTCCACGAAACGCGCATCGGAACGGATGTCCGAACCGGAAGCGGTGCGAAGTCCGATCACGTGCTTCACGCCGGAACTGCGTCGATCGACGAGAGCCGTGCCGACCGCTTCGACGAAACGTTGATCGACGAACACGGCGACGGCATCGGAGTCGGCGAAGACGTAGGCCAATTCGTCGGCGACGAAGTGCCAGTTGACAGGAACGTACGTCCAGCCTCCGTGTGCGCACGCCTGGGCGATCTCGAACCACTCGCATTGGTTCCCGGCGATCACGGCGACCGTGTCACCAGCCGTCAGACCACGTGATCGCAAACCATTGACGAGACGATTGACCCGCTCGTCGAGTTGGGCCCAGGTCACTGTTCGGTCTTCGTCGACGAGAGCCAGATCGCCACCGCGCTGAGCGGCCTGGTCGCGAGTGAGAGTTGCCATCTGTCGACTCCTCGTTATCGGCCCGGGCGGGGAACCATCCGCCACGGAATGTCGAAATTCTCCTGCCCGGTCGCGTACAGGATCCGCTCGGAGATCCGCCAGCCGTTCGCAGTTCGCACGAAACGATCGTGGTACTGACCCCACAGGATCGCATCGGGTCGTCCGTCGGCGAATCGGTGCCACGCGGTCACGTACGTGACTCCGCGGGCCGCGTCGGCTCCGTCGAAGTCGATCTCGATGTTGGACACCTGATGATGCGTGGACGCGAAGTTGGGAAGACCCGACACGAGGCCGGCGACGATCACGTCTCCACCTCGACGCGGGCCGCCCATACCGGGTCCGTAATCGACGACGCACTCAGCACTGAAACAGGTGTCGAGCACGTCACGGTCGATCGAGTCGACACCGCGGCAATACCGATGGATCAGATCGGTGATCGCCTGTCGATCGACGAGAACTCGGGATTCGTCGCCAGCCATCAGCGCGACAGGATCGTCACACCCGAGATACCCGGCGCGCCGTAGACGTGGGTGTACGCCACCCGCGGATCGTTGGGCACCTGACGGGCGCCGGCGTCACCGCGCAACTGGAGGACGTTCTCGTACACCTGACGCAGACCGGACGCACCGATCGGCTCTCCGTTCGCCAGACAACCTCCGTCGGTGTTGACCGGGAACTTGCCTCCGATCTCGGTTTCACCGGCCTGGATCATCATCTCCTGCTCACCGTGTTCGCAGAATCCGTTCTCGGCCATGTGCATCACCTCGGCGCCGGCCTCGGTGTCCTGCAGCTGGGCCAGGTCGACGTCCTCGGGACCGATTCCGGCCATCTCGAACGCCGCCTTCGACGCGTCGACCGTCGGTCCGGCGTTGTGTTCGAGGGCGATCGACGGCGCGAGAACCTCGAACGATCCGAAACGACGACTGCGGACGACGGCTGCTCGCAGATAGATCGGCTTGTCGGTGTAGAGATGGGCCTTGTCGGCCCGACACAGGATGAGGGCCACGCCACCTTCGCCCGGATTGCAGAACATGTACTGCGTGAGCGGGTACGACAGCATCGGCGAATTGGCGATCTCTTCTTCGGACAGCGGTTTGCGGCGCCAGGCCATCGGATTCTGTGATCCGTTGCGGAAGGCCTTTGACGCGACCTTGGCCAGCGTCGAATTGGTGATGCCGTACTCGTGCATGTAGCGGTTGATCTTCATGCCGAAGAACTGGGTGGTCAGAGCGAGACCACTGGCTCCGTACCAGTCACCCAGACCCGAACCCTTGGTGTTCACGCGGAACGCGCCTCGCTCGTGCTTGTCGAAACCGATGGCGATGCCGAGATCGAAGACTCCGGAGCGAATCGTGTTGTAGGCCGAGAAGAGGGCCGAACCGCCAGTGGCGCAGCCGTTCATGACGTTGATGAACTGCAGCCCGGTCAGACCAAGGAGCGACACCATCGTGTCGGCGGCTCCCGCGGCCATCGATCCCCCGAAGGCGAACTGCATGTCGTCCCACGACGCGCCGGCATCGGCCAGAGCGCGACGGACGGCGATGACACCTTGATCCATTCCGGACACGCCCTCGGTCCGGCCGAATTCGTGCATACCGATTCCGACGATTGCGACATCGATGCTCATGATCTCCTCTTTCGACTTTCGAACGACTCGTGACTCGGACTCACGCGACCGGCGCGAACGCGAAGGTGACGACTTCGTCACCCTTGTCGTCGGTGGTGAGCGGAACGATGACCAGTTCCATGTCCATTCCGATCTTCAACTTCTCGGGGTCGGCTTCGGTGAGCCGTGCCTCGACCTTCACTTCGCCGGGGAGTTCGACGTAACCCACTCCGAAGGCGCGGAACGTCTTCGGATCGGCGTCACCGGCGTAAGGCGGAGCCTTGGGCGGGAAACCCTGGATGGTCCACGTCCACAACGTGCCACGGCGACCGAGGGTCACCGTCTCGGTGGTGTCGCCGCTGCACTTCGGACAGCTCGACTGAACCGGGAACATGTGATTGCCGCAGGCGACACATCGGCTGCCGATCAGCGACGGCGCGTCGGACGGCCACGTGAACACACCTTCGGCTACTGGCACTCGAGCCATCTCTACCCCCGTACGACTCCCCGACCCCCGCTGACGGTGGTCGTCGTGAAGTCGAACCCTAGTGCTGTGGAGTCGCTCGGGCGATGCCGGGACGGACCCGCGGTCGGGCCACGACTACGGTGAGGCCATGTCTCGTCTTCCCACCTCGTCGGCTCAGATCTCTCCCGCCTGGCTCACCGAGCAGTTGCGGGCTGCCGGAACGATCGATGCCGGCACCGAAGTCACCCGGATCGACGGCGACACCGTCGGCCCCGGAATCGGCTTCATGGGGGAAGTCGGACGAGTGTCGGTGTCGTACTCGGGCGGTCGGGGTCCGGCCACGATGATCTGCAAGATCCCGACCCAGGACCAGAACGTCCGAGGTCTTCTCGCTGCGGCCCGTGTGTTCGAGCGCGAGGCTCGGTTCTACACCGACGTCGCACCCGCCCTCGACGTCGTCCCGCGGGCCTATGCCGTGGCCGCCGACTACGAGAACGACGACTTCGTCCTCGTCCTGCAAGACCTCAGCCACTTACGAGTCGGAGATCAGGCCGCCGGGGTGAACGAGAAGGATGCTCACGCCGCCATGCGGGCCGCGGCTCGTTTGCATGCCCGCTATTGGCAGAACGACGAATTGGCCGCCATCGACTGGATGCCGATGGCCAACTCCGAGGGCATGAAGATCGGTCGCGAGGTCTACAAGGCCTCTCTTCCCGGCTTCCTCCAGGTTTTCGCGCACGCCGTCGACTCCGACATGGTGCCGATCATGGAGCAGTTCGGCGACAACGTGCATCAACTGCTCGACCGAGTGGCGGCAATGCCCAACACGGTCGCGCACTTCGACTATCGCCTCGACAACTTGTTCTTCGACGACGACGCCGATCGCGTGTGGATGATCGACTTTCAGACCTCGAGCAAGGGTGGTGGAGCGTACGACATCGGTTATTTCATGAGTCAGAGCGTGCCGGTCGACGTACGGCGTCGTTGCGAAGACGCACTGTTGCACACGTACCACGACGAACTCACGTCACTCGGCGTGAAGAACTATTCCTTCGAGCAGTTCTTCCAGGACTACCGAGTGGGTGTTCTCTACGGTTGGATCATTCCGGTCTATGCCGTCGGAACGCTCGACTCGTCGAGCGAGCGAGCGATGAAACTCTGGACCGAGGTCATCGTGCGCGCTCAATCGGCCATGCGCGACCACCACGTGGCCGACCTGTTGCTCTGATCGTCGACCGACTCGAATCGCCCGACGTCGGATCAGGCTTCCGGCAACGGGAAGTGCAGTCCGGGAATGCCCGGCGCGAGCGCCTCGTACCAATCGGGGCGCGGCTGCACACCCGGGTATCCCTTGCCGACCTTGGCCGCGTCGCCCTTGTTCCACTCATGATGGATCGGCGGAATCTGGTAGTAGCCGTTGGCCGCGTTGGTGCCACCGTCGACGAGGAGGTCGTGCCCGGTGATGTAACTCGCGGCATCCGATGCCAAGAACATGACGGGGGCGACGATCTCCTGGAGTTCGCCGATACGACGCATCGGCGTGCGACTGGCGATCCACTTGTCCATACCGAGACCTTCGAGAGCCGGGCGGACCATTTCGGTCATGATGAATCCCGGCGACACCGAGTTCACGCGCACGCCTCGATCGGCCCACTCGCACCCGACCTGAGCGGTCACGTTGCGCAGACCACCCTTGGCGGCGGCATAGGCGATGATGTTGCTCTCGTTGGCGCCACTACCCATGATCGAGCAGATGTTGACGATCGAACCCGAGCCTCGGGTGAGCATGTGGTGTCCGACTTCGCGCAGGAACATGAACGCGCCGGTGAGGTCGATCGACAGGATCCAGTTCCAGGTGGCCGTGTCGTAGACCTCGGCCGACAGTCCGCGCAGATCGCTCACACCGGCGTTGTTCACCAGGACGTCGATCTTCCCGTGTTCGGCGATACCCGTGCTGACCACTCGCTTCACGTCGTCTTCGACGGCCACGTCACCGGTGACGACGGTGACCTTCGAGCCGAGCTTTCGCAAGCGCTCCGCCACGGCGTCGAGAAGTTCCTTGGAGCGGGCGGTGAGAACGAGATCGGCACCCTCCTTGGCGAAACCTTCGGCGAAACCCTCGCCGAGCCCGTACGAGGCTCCGGTGATGAGAACGGTCTTCCCGGTGAACTGGCCCATGTCTTCCCCCTGTGGTCGGTCGAGTCGTCAGAGGATCGTAGAGCCCTACTCGCCGAGTGACTGCACGGGAAGATCCATGTGCACCAGAGCGGCCAGGTATCGCTCGACGTCACCCACGAGGTCAGCCGCTGCCATCTCCTCGCGGGTCCGTCGACTTCCGAGCAGACGCAGGCACTCGAACGGGGTCGCACGCAGGGTCACCCCGACCTCGCCGTCTCCGACGCGGATGCGTCGACCGCCCATCTCCACGACGATCGCCCCGAGACCGGCCTTGCGAAGATCTCCCTTCACCAGACGCAGTCCCAGTTCGGCCGCCACCCGCACCGCCTCGATGTCGCGGGAGTCGCGATCACCGAGCGCATTGCGCAGGTCGAACTCGTGAACGATCAAGTCGTAGACGAGGCCCCAGAACGCCTTCGGAGAGGCGGCGATCATCGGCTCGAACCTCGCGCTCGCCGACGCCCACTCCGAGAGCACGTCGCCGATCGGACGCGAGCGACGCTCTTCGACCTGTCGATCGACCCAGGGCTGCGCGTCCCCCGACGGAGAGTTCCCCGACGAGAGATCGACGGCGATGCCGGTGACGTGTGCGACGAGATCGTGCACCGTCCAGGCCGGACAGGCACGAACGATCGTTCGTCGTCGATCGTCGCTGGCTGCTTCGACGAGAGTCGACATGCGTTCGCGTGAAGCACGGTATTCGGCGGCCAACCGTTCTCCGTCGTACTGCGGAATCTCCTCGTCACTCATCCTCGTTTCCCTTCTCCCGTGAATCGGTCGTCCATGAAACGATGCAACCCGGCCGCACATCGCGCCACATGCTCGTCGGGAGCCGCCCAACCGCTGGTCGACGGCGCCTCGACCGACCACGGGACCACCGAGCCCGAGGCGCGCACGATCGACAGGATCTCGGCGACGCGCATCTCACCGTCACCGGGTGCACGCCTGTGAGCGAGACAGTCGGTGTAGTAGTCGGGGTCGGCCGGCTCGATCGTTCCGTCGTTGACCTGCACGCCCGTGATGAGTTCACCAGGGATTCGCGCCAACTCCTCCAGGTCACGGGTGCCGCGTTCGACGTGCCAGACGTCGACGCACACGCCTCCGTTGGCACGACCGGCATCTTCCACGATGCGCCACGAGTCGCCGGCCGACACGATGTCGGTGAACGGCACGAACTCGAGGCCCACGACGAGTCCGTGATCGGCCGCCCGATCGCACAGCGTGCCGAAGGCTCGGGCCGCTTCGACTCGCTCGCCCGCCGGACCGATCACCTGCAGATAACGACATCCGAAGGCATCGGCCAATCGCCACGCCGCGTCCTCCCACAGCGCCGCCCGGTCGCCACCTCGACCGTCGCGACCCAGACCCGTGATCACCTCGATCTCGGACAAGCCGACTCCGTGCTGGTCGAGTGTCTCGGCGATACGAGACGTCGACCAGCCTTCCTTCTCGAGAGAGAGGAATTGGCCGACGAAGAGGCCGATGCTGCCGAATCCGTGCTCGGCCGCCAAACGGATCCGATCCTCGATCGGATGCATGGGCGCAAGGGTGAAATGACTCAGCACCGATCGGTCTCGTACCGACGTCGCCCCCCAGCGATTAGTTTGGTCCACCGGGACAGTGTTCCACACTGATCGAATCCCACTGGCCAATGCACACGGAGGGGAAGTCATGGCTCGACTCGACGGAAAGATCGCCATCGTCACCGGAGGCGCGAGTGGTATCGGTGAAGGCACGGTCCTGCGCTTCGTCGAAGAAGGTGCCCGTGTCGTGATCGCCGACGTTCAAGAAGAGCCCGGCCGCGAATTGGCTCGTCGACTCGGGGACGTCGCTCGTTTCGCTCCCACCGACGTGACCGAGGAGGCATCGGTCGCCCGTGCCGTCGACACCGCGGTCGAGGCCTTCGGTCGCCTCGACGTGATGTTCAACAACGCCGGCATCGTCGGCGCCGTGGGACGGATCGCCGAAACCGACACCGGACACTGGGATCGAACGGTTGCGATTCTCATGCGCGGCGTCTATCTCGGCATGAAGCACGCCGCAAGAGTCATGGTGCCGCAGGCGTCGGGCGCGATCATCTCGACGTCCAGCACCGCCGGCATCCTCGGCGGCCTCGGACCGCACTGCTACACGGCGTGCAAGCACGCCGTGATCGGCCTCACGAAGTCGGTCGCCTCCGAACTCGCTCAACACGGAATTCGCGTCAACGCCATCTCACCGGGAAACACCGCGACGGCGATGACCTCAGCGGTCATGACCGGCGACCACACTGCCATCGACGCCGCGACGCAGCACATCGCCGCCTCCTCGCTCCTCGGAATTCCCGGACTGCCCGTCGACATCGCCAACGCTGCGGTGTACCTCGCGAGTGAGGAAGCGCGTTACGTGACCGCTCAGACGTTGGTCGTCGACGCCGGACAGACGGCCATCGGCGGGAACGGCCGATTCCACCAGCAGAACGCCGCCCTCCTGCGCGAGGCCGGGGTTCGCGAAAAGGCCTGACGACTCAGAGTCGCGGATCGACGAGGACCTTGGTGTGCACCGAGGCGCCACTCGCCAGATCGGCCAAGGCTGCGTCGAGGCCGTCGAGTCCGACGGTCGAGGTGTGCATCGGTTCGGTTCGGAAACGTCCGTCGGCGATCATCCCCATCGACAT
>Ga0129333_10005673_pt1 | contig 11755 bp, 8 predicted proteins | sample CPB6_08_DNA_FD_94474 | JGI IMG/M metagenome (GOLD analysis project Ga0129333, IMG submission 94474) | Freshwater to marine salinity gradient microbial communities from Chesapeake Bay, USA - CPBay_Sum_0.6_0.8_DNA | ecosystem: Environmental > Aquatic > Marine > Coastal | place: USA: Chesapeake Bay... | reverse complement strand
CTTGCTGCTGTCTCAGCTTGTGCCAAGGAATGCGCGCGGCGGTCAAGCTTCGATCTGCCGTGCGGGCAATGTCCCGTTGTTGCAGGCGGGTGCGGGACGCTATAAAGGAGTCTCAGCGAGGTGGAATGCTGAACGGCTATGCTTTTGTCGGATTTGGTATTCTGGTCATCGCCGGAAGTGCAGCGCCGTCGCAGGCAGAGGTCGCAGTCGGAAAGACCGGCCTCATGACGGGTTCGGTGGCCGACTATTCATCATCCGCCGAGGGCCCCGTGGCGCTCCTTTCGGGTGACGCGATCGATCTTTCCGCTGCTGCCATCATGCCCGCCTCTGACGGAATGCCCGTGATCGCTGACGGGTGGATGGATGGCTTCACCTACAGTCCCGGCGAGTTCGTTTCCAATGCACGCATGATCCCGTGGGCCACTGCTGCCGTTGTGGGCGGCACTCTGGCGCTGGGCTTTTCGGATTGGGACTGGGGAACAGCCAAGTTCCATTTCGTCGATGAGGGCTTTTTTGGTACCGACACCTACAACGGAGGCATGGACAAGCTTGGCCATGCCTATGGCACCACATTGCTCGCCGACTTTTTCACCTGGCGGCTCGACCGGCACAATGTCGAAAACCGCTCGGCCGCACTTACCGGCTCGATCATGGCGTGGGGAGTCATGGGCATGGTCGAGACCTTCGACGGTTTCTCGCAGGACTATGGTTTCTCGCCGCAGGACATCGTAGCCAATACGGTGGGCGCAACCTTCTCGTTCCTGCGCAACACCGTACCTGGCATGCAGGAGAAGGTCGATTTCCGCCTCGAATACCTGCCGTCCGGATATGACGAGGGCTTCAAACCGCATTCGGATTATGCCGGCCAGAAATACGTCCTGGCGCTCAAGCTGGCAGGTTTCGAGGAATTCCGGGAATCTCCGCTGCGCTTCTTCGAACTACAGGCCGGTTATTACACCGAGGGGTTCCGGGATGAAGAGGCCGCCGACCTGGATATCTCGCCGACGCGGCATCCCTATTTTGCCCTGGGCCTGAATGTCGAGCAACTGCTGCTCGGCTATCAGAAGGAAGACGAGTCCATGGCCACGCATGCGATCCGGGCGACTCTGCAGCGTGTTCAGGTTCCCTATACCTATCTCACTTACGAGACGGGCGCCTATCATTACTGAGGCCCGCGAGCAGCCATCGGCCCGTTACTTCACCAGGAAGACTGGCTTGAATGAGGCGGGCGCGAGACTGTCCGTGATATCGAACGCGTTGATGTTCCGTGCATCGACGATGCGGATCGAGGGCCCGGCGTGTGGAATGGTGAGCTTGTCTTCCAGGGCGCGGACAGCCTGATCCACGGCGAGACGGCCCTGAAGCACCGGTGAATCGGTCGGCGCTGCCAGAACCTTGCCCCGCTTGATGGCGCGGAATGTGCCATGTGTGAAGTAATCCGCCAATACACCGATCCGGCCTGTCAGGTTCTTGGCTCTCAGCAGGCTGACGGCGGCGTCAGCAGTGACAGCGCTGCCGATGATGTAGTCGATGTCAGGGTGTTCCTCGAGCACTTCCTCCAGAAGCAGGAGTTGTACTTCGAAGCCGGTATCCCCCCACTTGACCGCAACGAGTTCGGCAGAGCTCTCCGCCATGGTCTGCTGGAATCCCTCTTCCACGAACTTTACCCAGCCCGCGCCCTGCGGGCCCGGGAACCACGCGACTTTCACGGTCCGTGAGCCCTTGGGGTGCAGCTTCGCAAAATGCTGGCCGATGGCGGCACCCATGCTGACCCAGGAGACACCTGATTTCGCGGTGATGCCGGCACTGTCGATATCGTTGACGGCCGCAATGACCGGCATGCGGCCGGACAATTCAAGGAGGAGGGGGGTCAGGCCGTTGTAAGAGACCGTGCCGACGATCAGGGCATCAGCAGAACGTGCGCAGGTCTCGATCTGCGCCTTCTGTTTTTCGAGATTGGGATATCCCCCGGCCTCCACGATCTCAAGACCTATTCCGAGGCGCCGCGCATGTTCGACCATGCCGTAATTCACGGACAACCAATAGGAATCCTTGAGGTGGGGGTAGGATGCGCAGATCCGCCAGTGTCTGCTGGCCGTCTCAAGTGGCACATAGCGTATGGGCTGGGGGGCGCCATCATAGCTGAAGGCCGACCCCCAGCTGTCGAGCAACCAGGTTTCGGACGCCATGCATGGTCCAGCAAACAGCAGTGCGAAGATTGCCAGAAACAGCCGCCTCATTTCTCCGGTTCCTTCAGGCGCCGCAGCCTGTATCATGAGCCTAGCGGTTTATTGACCAAGGGCAAGCCGCAAGGGGAGGGAGCGCAGCGCCGGCATGTTTTCGCAATTCGGCATTGGGGTGCGTTTGTTCGCGGCCTTCCTTGGCATTGCGATGCTGTCGCTCTCCTCCGGAGTGGCAGGCTGGTGGATTCTCAGGGATATCTCTGTGGCCCAGTCCCGCCTCACGACAGAGGCCATTCCCGCCGTGGCTGCAGCACAGGAGACTGTGAATGCCACCACCCGAATGCTGACGACCGGAGAAAACCTCGCCGCGGCCGCCAGCGAGTCTGTCCGGCTTGGTTATGAGCGAGACATCATTGTTCTGAGCCTCGAAATCCGTCGTGCGCTCGCGGATGCAGCTCTCTCCCGTCTTGAGGAAACATCACTTGGCCAGTTGTCCGGGACCTCGGAAACGCTCTTCGACAATCTGAAGGAGCAGAACCGCCTTGTTAAGGAAAGGCTTCTGCTGCTTGAAGGCTTTGCAGCGCGGTCCGAACGTACGGCGCTCGCCGCCACGGATCTGGTCGACGTTGCCGAGACCCTTGTCTCCAATGCTTCGGCTTCGGCCTTTGCGGTGGTTGCAAACCTATACGGATTGATTGGACCCAGCAGCCCCACCGGCGACGCCTATGAGGCGCTGGACAGGCTCATCGAGCAGGACATATTTCTGCTCGACCGCATGTGGGAGCTGCGGCTTCGGTCATCGCAGCTGGCTCTCCTCAACAATCGACTGGACCGGGCGATCTCCCGCGAAGAGGTGGACGCACTCGCTGCGGATTTCCAAGGTCACCTGCGCGTGATCAGGCGCCGCGTCGCGAGCATCGACGATCCGATCCGCCGGGCGCAGGCGGAAGCGCATCTGGGCGTTCTGAGCGCTGCGGCGGGCGAGTTGCCAGCGACGCCCAGCCTTTTCGAGGATCGAATCCGGCTCATCGCAATCGGAGACGAGCTTGGCCGTGTCGCCCAGCAGAACCGTGACCTTGCTGCCTCGCTCAACACCGTTGCACAGGCGGTGATGACCCGTGCCCAGCAATTTGCCCGTGCCAGCTCCGAGCAGGCCGACAGGGCTGTTTCCATGGGTCTTCTGGCGTTGCTGGCGGCGTCGGCCATTGCTGTCCTGATTTCCGGGCTCATCGTGTGGCTCTATGTCGAACGGGGCGTGGTGCGTCGCCTGGGCGAGCTTGCTTCAGCCATGAACCGGCTGAGTGGCGGTGACCTCGATGTGCAGGTCAGACCGGGAGGCACGCATGAACTGAAAGCGCTTGCGGATGCTGTCACGGTGTTCCGTGACGTGTCGCGACAGCGTCAGGCTCTGGAGGCTGAACGCGAACGGACCAATGAGGAGTTGCGCCGCCACCGCGAGGCCCTGCAGGACCTCGTGAACGAACGTACCCTGCAATTGCGCGAGGAGGTGCGAAATCATGCGGAGGCGCGCGACAAGGCCGAACAGGCCAGTCGCGCGAAGTCGGACTTTCTTGCGACCATGAGCCACGAGATCCGCACCCCCATGACCGGCATGCTCGGCATGCTGCGGGTGCTGAGCGACACTGAGCTGTCCTCCGGGCAGAAACGCCAGGTGTTGACCGCAACAGGTGCGGGTGAAGCGCTTCTCGGCATTCTCAACAGCATCCTCGACTATTCCAAGATCGAGTCAGGCAAAATGACTGTCGATCCGGTTGCGTTCAGCTTCCGAGAGTTGCTGGTCGGGGTGGCCGATCTCATGCGGCCGTCTGCCGAAGAAAAGGGCTTGAGGCTAAAGCTATCCGTGAGCCCGGATATCGCGCCATGGCTGTCAGGTGATGCCGGAAAGATCCGCCAGGTCGTTTTCAACCTGGTCAGCAATGCCATCAAGTTCACACCCTATGGCGAGGTCGACATCATCGCCACGGCGGCGTCGGATGGTGGTGGGAGCCAGAAGCTTGCCATTGCGGTTGTCGATACCGGGATTGGCATCCCAGAGGACGCCCGCCAGCGCATTTTCGATTCCTTCCTCCAGACGGACAGTTCAGTCACCCGGCGGTTTGGCGGCACAGGTCTTGGTCTGTCGATATCGCGCGGGTTGGCGGCCATCATGAGTGGCACAATCGACGTCGAGTCCCGGCCCGGCAATGGCAGCATCTTTACCTTTCGACTGTCTCTGCCTGTAGCAGATGCGCCGCCGCCGGCACGTGTGGCGCACCGCATGCGCCCTGGGCGTCCAGGTTCAGCGCTGCGCGTGCTTGTCGTCGAAGACGATGAAGCAACACGGCAGGTCGCAGCCCATTTTCTGAAATCCATGGGGCACATCTGCGGCGAGGCGCGCGACGGGACCGAGGCGCTGTCCGTTGCCTTCGGCTTCCGGCCGGAGGTGATCCTGATGGATATCAGCATGCCGGAGATGGATGGCATTACCGCGACATCCCGGCTGCGCGAGCTGTTGCGGCCAGACCCGGTGCGTGTCATCGCCATGTCGGCCCATGTCTTCCGCCAGGAGGTTGAAACCTATCTCTCGTCCGGCATGGACGCCTATGTTGCAAAGCCGCTCAGTCCGGAAACGCTGGCCTCGGCAATTGAAGCGGTGTTGCCGGGCCCGTCTCGTGCTGAGGAGCTTGATGAGGTTTCCTGGGAACGTGATCTGCATGATCTTGGTGTAGATGAGATGCGTAGCATTCTGGCTGTCGCTTCAGTGACGCTGAAGCAGCGCCTCGCGGTGATGCATGCTGCGATGGACAGTGAGGATCTGCTGAAATTGAAACTGGAAGCTCACGCGGCGCGCAGCACCGCGCTGGCTGCCGGCTTCGGCAGGCTTCAGACGATCTTTGCCGATCTCGAAGAGGCTGCGCGCTGTCTTGATATTGAGCGTTGCCGCAGTCTGGTCAGCGAGGCAGAACAATCCAGCACGGCTGCGCTGGCTGAAGCGGAGTTGCGTCTGGCTGGAGCCGGTCAGGCTGCCGACGCGCGATCGAGCGGGACAGCGAAAAGGTAGCCTTCGCCATGCGAGGTGACGATCAGCCGCGGGTGGCGCGGGTCGTCGTTCAGTTTCTTGCGCAAGCGGCGGATCACGACATCGACGGTGCGGTCGGACGGATCCCAGTCGCGATGTGCGATCTCGTGCAGCAGGCGGTCGCGCGACAGGACAGTTCCGGCATTGGCTGTCAGCAAGGCGAGGGCCTTGAACTCGGCGCGCGTCAGGTCGGTGTAGGTGCCGGCGGCTGAACACAGGGTGCGGCTGGAGAGATCGAATGTCCATCCGTTGAAGCTGCGCTTCTGTATTGAGGGTGGTGCAGCGGACGCCGCCCGAACGCGCCGCAACAGGTTCTTCACCCGCGCCAGGAGCTCACGCTGATCGAATGGCTTGACGACATAGTCATCAGCTCCGATCTCCAGCCCCACGATACGGTCAACGGTGTCGGAACGTCCCGTGACAAGAATGATGCCGATATCGGAGCGTTCGCGTTGCTCGCGTGTAAGACGCAAGCCATCTTCACCGGGAAGTTGAATGTCGATCATCAAGAGGTCGGCGGGGTCTGCCGCAAGAATGTCGCGCATCCCTGCACCATCCCCTGCCGTGCTGACCCGATAGCCTTCGGCCTTGAAATAGGCTGCGAGCTTGGCACGCGTGGCGGGATCGTCCTCGACGATCACGATATGGGCAGGAGACGCTTTCACGCCGTCTTTTTAACAACTTTTCACAAGTTCAGCTACAGCTTTCACCAACTTCAACCAACCCCTTCACAGGTGTCAGCTATTCTCAACCCACTCACCAAAGTGAGGCGCAGCAGGCGGCGGCTGAACGTCGCCGCTGGATAAACAGGAGGAACGCATGAAGTCTCTGAAAACACTCGCCCTTGCCGGCGTTTTCGGCCTCGTGGCCGGAGCTGGAGGGGCACTCGCCGAGGATTCGAGCGAGCCCATCAAGATCGTGACCAACAACTGGACCAGCCAGGTGGTGCTCTCCAACGTGGTGGGTCAGGTTCTGCAGTCCCAGGGTATCAACGTCGAGTACAAGCCCTCCGACACGCAGTTGCAGTTTACAGCCATCGCCAATGGCGACATGGACTTCCAGGTCGAGGTCTGGGAAGGATCCATGGCGGAGTCCTTCGAAAAGTCGCTGTCTTCTGGCGCCATCGACTATGGAGCCCATGCGGCCGTGACGCGTGAGGATTGGTGGTATCCGAAGTACATGAACGAGATGTGCCCCGGTCTTCCGGACTGGAAGGCGCTTGATGCCTGCGCGGCCAAGCTGGCGACTGCAGAGACGGGCGGCAAGGGCCGCTTTGTCGGTCCGCCCGCCGACTGGGGCAAGCACTACTCCGAGCGCATCCAGTCTCTCAAGATGAACTTCCAGGAAGTGCCCGTCGGGCAGGCAGCGACGCTCTGGGCTGAACTCCAGGCCGCCTACGACCGCAAGGAACCGGTCGTCATCTTCAACTGGACGCCCAACTTCATCGAAGCCAAGTTCGAGGGCGAATTCGTCGAATTCCCCAAATACGAACCGGCCTGCCTGAGCGATCCCAAGTGGGGCCAGAACCAGGAGATGCTGTATGATTGCGGCGCTCCGGCCAGTGGTTACCTCAAGAAGGTTGGCTCCAAGCAGCTCGACGAGAAGTGGCCCAAGGCTGCCGCCATTCTGAAAAAGGTGAATTTCACCAATCCTCAGATCGCCGCAGCGGCCGCGCTTGTCGACGTGGATGGCATGACGCCTGAAGACGCCGCCAAGAAGTGGATCGAGACCAACCAGGACAGCGTCAAGTCCTGGCTGCAGTAGCCGTCATGTGCTAAGGGGGGCGGATGGGTGGTCCGGAAGGATGCCCGCCGCCTCCCACCCTTATGACCGAGGCTCCATGACCGATCAGCCAAAGATAGTCTGCCGCAATCTCTGGAAGATCTTCGGCCCTGATCCGGCTGGGTTTCTTGCGCGTCATGGCAATGCGCCAAGTCTGGAGGATTTCGCCAGTACCCGGCATATCGGTGCGGTCCGCGACGTGTCCTTCAGTGTTTATCCTGGCGAAATCCTGATCATCATGGGACTGTCGGGATCGGGCAAATCAACGCTTATACGCGCAATTACCCGTCTCAATGATCCTACATCCGGCGAAATCCTGTTCGATGGCCGTGATCTGCTCAAGGCCTCACCTGCAGAACTGATTGAACTGCGCCGCCACAAGATGGGGATGGTATTCCAGCATTTCGGTCTGCTTCCCCATCGCACGGTGCTGTCAAACGTCGCCTTCCCGCTTGAGGTTCGCGGCGCTACGCGCGACGAACGCGAGGCCCGTGCCCGCGAGATGATCCGGCTTGTCGGGCTTGAGGGACGCGAGAACTATTTCCCGCGCGAGTTGTCGGGTGGCCAGCAGCAGCGCGTCGGCATTGCCCGCTCACTGGCCGTTGGCCCCGATGTCTGGTTTCTCGACGAGCCCTTTTCGGCGCTCGACCCATTGATCCGACGTGAAATGCAGGATGAATTCCTGCGCCTGCAGAAGCTCCTGCGCAAGACTATCGTCTTCATCACTCATGACTTTGACGAGGCAATCCGGCTGGCAGACCGGATCGGCATCATGAAGGACGGACGACTGGTGCAACTCGCCACACCGGAGGAAATGGTCTCGCAGCCTGCAGATGATTACGTGCGCGAGTTCACCCGCAACGCACCGCGCGACCGGGTCCTCAGCGTTGGCTCCATTGCATCCCGGCAGCCCGTTCCGCTCAATGGCGTCAACGTCCTTGCCTCCGCAAAGATCGGCGACGCCGCCGCCATGGTGCTTGCGTCCGAAAATCCCATCGCTGTCGTGGATGATCAGGGCCGTGCCATTGGTGCGGTTGACCGGCAGATGATGATCCGGGCCCTTTATCCGCAAGACCACGCATGAGCAGCAGCGCCCATGCCATGTCCGCACCAGGCATTGCGGCGTCTCCACGACTGCCGTTGCCGCTGATCATCATTGCCATCATCATTCTGGGCGTCGCGGCGTCCTGGCTGTTCCCGCCGCTGGCCCGCTGGCCTGATGATCTCATAATTCCGTTCCGCGCCTGGGTCACAGATGGCTTCGCATGGGTTTCAGGTGCCATCAAGCCGCTCACGCGGGGCCTTTCCTGGCTGTTGTCCTGGCCGCTCTGGCTGGTCGAGGGCCTCTTGTTCAGGGGCTTCCCCAGTGTGGGTTTGGCTCCAATCCCGTGGGTTACGCTCGTCGGCGGCACCGCCATTCTCGCGCACTGGGCAGGTGGCTTGCGGCTTGCGGCATTCTGCGGGTTGGCAGCGTTCTATCTGGCAGTCTTCGGCCTGTGGACGGATTCGATGCAGACACTGGCGATTGTGCTGGTGACGGTGCCAATTGCAGCTCTGACAGGACTTGCGCTGGGCATCTGGGCAACACGCAACGCCCGCGTCGAGCGTGTACTCAACGCGATTTTCGACGTGATGCAGGCGACCCCGCACATGGCCTATCTTGGCCCGGTCGTCATTCTCTTTGGTTTCGGCCAGGTGCCCGCCATGTTGGCAACCTTTGCCTTTGCCCTGCCGCCCATGGCCCGCTGCACCATCCTCGGGATCCGCACCGTTCCGCAGGACATCCTGGAAGCGGGCCGCATGGCCGGTTGCACGCCGCGACAGCTGCTCTGGAAGGTAGAGGTTCCGGCCGCCGAGAAGACCCTCATGCTTGGCCTCAACCAGGTGGTCATGCAGACGCTTGCCATGGTTGTCATCGCCTCGCTGGTCGGTGCGTCAGGGCTTGGACAGAAGCTCCTTTTCTCTCTGCAGCAGCTGCAGATCGGCAAGGCCGTCGAACAGGGTGTCGCGATCACCTTGATCGCCATCGTCCTCGATCGCATGACGCAAGCCTATATGCGCAAGAATCCCGAGCACGGTGCCATCCACCGCAGCTGGTGGCTGCGCCATCCACACATCGCCGGCTTTGTTCTGCTGGCTGTGGTGTCGGTGCTTCTGGCCAGCATGTTTCCCGCTGTTGCCGTTTTGCCAAAGGAACTCACGCTGTCCTATGGCGGTCCCATCAATGACGCGGTGCGCTGGTTCTCCAAGACCCTCTTTCCCTTCGTCAAGCCCGTCCGCGATGGTCTGACGATCTGGCTGTTGCTGCCATTGCGCGACTTCTATCTCTGGCTGCCATGGCCCGTGATGCTGGGCGTGCTGGGTGCGATCGGATACCATTTCGGCGGCTGGCGCCTCGCACTGCTGCCCGTCGCGCTGTTCGGGTTCATGATGCTGGCAGGTTTCTGGGTGCCGCTGATGCTGACCATCTATCTGGTCACCAGCGCCACGGTGCTGTGCGTGATCATCGGTATTCCGATCGGCATCTGGGCGGCGCGCAGTCCACGTGCGGCGCATGTCATCAACGCCGGATGTGACACGCTCCAGACCTTTCCGAGCTTCATCTACCTCATCCCCGTGATCATGCTCTTCCAGACCAGCGATGTTTCCAATGTCATCGCCATGCTGGCCTATGCCACCGTGCCGGCTGTCCGATACACCTATCTCGGTCTGCTGCGGGTGCCGGCGGCCACCGTCGAAGCTGCCATCGCCTCGGGCGCCACGAACGGGCAGCGCCTGCGCAAGGTCGAACTGCCAATCGCCTTTCCGGAGATACTCCTCGGGATCAATCAGACCATCATGATGGCACTTGCGATGGTCGCCATCACCGCACTCATCGGCTCGCGTGATCTGGGCCAGGAGATCTACAAGGCGCTGCCGGGCGCTGATACCGGGCGCGGTCTTCTGGCCGGGCTTGGCATTGCCTTCATCGGCATCACGGCTGACCGGCTCATCGGCGCATGGGCCGCACAGCGCAAGCGTCAGCTCGGCATGGGCTGATGGCGGTCGCGAGGGCCCTGGATGGCCGCTTGCTCGCCACGGCGCTGCTTGTCTGTGCCTGCTTCGGTTCGATCCACGCTTACGGCGTCCTCTTGGCGCCCCTTGAACTCTGGCTGGGCACTGGCCGTGCTGCGGCCAGTCTCGGCTATTCGGCTGCGGTTCTCGCCCTGACGGCGGGGGTCTACGTCAATGGCCGCCTGCCAGGTTCAGTGTCCGACCGGACCCGTCTTGTCGCCTGCGGCGTGATCGCGGCCGGGGGTCTCACCGGAGCGGCTCTCTGGCCCGGTCTTGCCAGCCTCGTGATCGGTTTCGGTCTGGCCTATGGTCTCGCCAATGGCGCAGCCTATGGCCTCGCGCTTGGCATCGCGGCGCGGTCCATGCCGGGCCGCGAAGCGACGGCGATGGGCATTGCAACGGCGGCCTATGGGCTGGGCGCCGTTCTGTTCGCTCAGGTCTTTGATACCGTCATTATGATGATGGCAATGAACTGGCTGCTGCTGCTCTGGGCAGCCCTTCTTCTGTTCGCCTGTCTCGTCGGAGCCGTCCTTGCTGGCCCGGCATCGGCTGCCCTGCGGCAGTCCGTCCCCGAGCAGACGGCTGCCAGAGCCGCCGGCGTGGTTCCGCTGTGGGCCGCCTATCTGCTGGGGGCATTTGGTGGCCTGATGGTCCTGGCGCATGCGCCTGGCATCGCTGCGGGCTTGTCCGGGCCAACCGCCAGCGCGGGTCTTGCCTCGGGTGTGGTTTCCGGGGGCAGTGTCGTGGGCGGTTACCTGGGCGGCGTGCTGGCGGAACGATTGAGCCGGCGCTGGAGCATTGCCTTGCCACTGGTGGTGCAGTCTGCCGCCGTCATGGCGCTGCTGACGGTAAGCGCGCTGTCGCTGGTCATCTCTGCTCTCGGTGTCATCGGTCTTTGCTATGGAGCCCTGATCTCTGCCGTACCGGCCGTTGTACGCCAGACCTGGGGCGATGGCCGCTTCGCGGATGCCTACGGCAAGGTCTTCACAGCCTGGGGCATTGCCGGACTGGCAGGTCCGGCCGCAGCCGGTTTCCTGTTCGATTTGACGGATCACTACGCTCTCGCGCTGGTGGCCGCCTGTGCGCTGTCTCTCGCCGGGGCGGTTCTGACGTTGCGCTTCCGGGACTGACTGGTTCCCGAATTGGAGGGGAGCTAGAGTGTGCGACGAGGCGGCGAAGAACTGGAAGGTCAACCCTTCGGTGCTGGCCGCAGTGTCCGCTTCATGCCGAATGGACCCAGGTGAAAATGGCGTCCCGGAAGGGATTCGAACCCCTGACCCCAGGTTTAGGAAACCTGTGCTCTATCCTGCTGAGCTACCGGGACCTCAATCATCATTTCTAGCCGCCTCATCACACTTTGGGAAGGGTGGCGGGCTCATTTCAAAGGCCTGGCCCCAGAATGGAGCCAGGCCTTTGAAATGAAGTGATATGATCAGGCTGCTTCTTCTGCTGCCATATCGTCGCCCTCGGCCTTTTCGCCGGTCGGGGCGCGCTTTGCATTGCGAGCGAGGAACTCTTCCAGTTCCTTCACGGCCTGATCGTCGTCGACCTTCTTTACGGCGGCTATTTCGCGGGCCATGCGGTCGAGCGCCTGCTCGAAGAGCTGGCGTTCGGAGTAGGACTGTTCAGGCTGACGCTCCGAGCGGAACAGGTCGCG
>Ga0129333_10005672_pt1 | contig 11757 bp, 18 predicted proteins | sample CPB6_08_DNA_FD_94474 | JGI IMG/M metagenome (GOLD analysis project Ga0129333, IMG submission 94474) | Freshwater to marine salinity gradient microbial communities from Chesapeake Bay, USA - CPBay_Sum_0.6_0.8_DNA | ecosystem: Environmental > Aquatic > Marine > Coastal | place: USA: Chesapeake... | reverse complement strand
TATTTAAGTGAATATGGTCCGCAGGGTATTGTTAACCCACTAATGACAATGACGCAGGGAGCAACTAATCCTATGTCTTTACGACAAGGATTAACTGGGCTCAACCAAGAGCAGATGCATGAGCTAAGCTTGATTGGATCTCAGGGTGCATCACTCAAGCAGCAGATATCGAATGCTGCCATGGAAGGATTTAGACAAGGTGCGCAGAGATTAAGTCTCCAAGACCAACTCTCATTAGCCGTGAGCAAAATGACGGCCCCGGTGAGAGAGAAATTCGAGCGAATGGGCGCATCAGTAGCCCAATCAATCTCTGAGTCCATAGAAGATGTAACTAAAGACTTCGTAACTGGCCCCGCTACGGTCACCTCTAACTTTTCTGGCGTTAACGCTGTTAATAGAGCTTTATCTACTGGCAATATTTCCAAAGCACGAAACATTCAATCTATGATGTCCGGCTATGACCCCGCCGGTCTAGGTATGCGCCCTTTTAATTTGGGACCGCGCAGCGGAATGATCGCCGCCAATCTACCTAGAGCCTTGTCCGCAGCCGCTAATGGAGAAGAGATAGACCTATTACCCACTTCATTTGGCATACACGGATTAGACAGCTACCAGTCTACTAGTGACCTATTAGAGGGTGCCGCTCTAGGGTATGGTCTAGGAAGCAAGGGACTATCTATTGGCGTTAACTCTTTCAACGCCGCTAGAAGCATACTCGGAAGACCACCGCCGCTACCCGGTACTTTCATGGCGCGTATGACAGAACTGGCCGCTTCCGGAACTAGAAACGCCGGAATGCTGTCAGAGATGTCGCTTGGCGCCGGCGGTAGATACTTAACCAGCCTTGGAGCAGAGGCTGCCGCGGAAGGAGGACTAGCAGGCGTAGGTTTTTTAGCAGGCTCTGCTAGATTTGCTGGCGGCGCTATGAGACTAGCTGGATTAGGAGCTAGAGTGCTAGGACCAGTGGGTGCGGCGTTAGCAGTCAAAGACTCGTACGAGCTAGGATCAAAAGTCGGTCACTACATAAATGCTTGGACGGGTATGGAGAGCTACGCGGATGCTGACTACACTACTCGTGGCCAGATGTTGCGCATGGCACAAGAAGCAGGCCTAGCAGATCCAAAAGAAGTTCTGCGCATGGCCGATGCTGTTCACAGAGAAGCTACCCCGCTATCTCCTGCCATGCTGTCTACCAACGATGTAAATATGGCTAATTACACAGAGATAGCAGGAACTGCTCAACCTAGTTTTATTGTTAATCCTAACTATAACGCAGAAATGCGTTTTCACTCTACCGCCGTAGACAGTTTTGGAGGAACGACGCCGGAGTACATCATCAATGACCCTACTCGACTGTATTACAAGAAAGACGTTAAAACCACACTAGCCAATATAGCTAAATTCGACACTACTAAAGCTATCGCTGCTCTGACGCAGGCCACTGATGGCGCGTTTGTAGCACAGCTTCAAGGAATAGCCTCCGATCTGACAAAGAGCACGACACAGAAAGAACAAGAACTTCGTTCTTTGCTGCTACAGCGCGGATCGAACCTTCAAAAGGCCGGAACACTGGTCGACGGCCGCGATATTATTAATAATAATAGAGGGGCAATTTTTGCCTTGATGAAAGAAGGTGGCGCGTACGATTCTACGAACAAGACTTTTACACAGATGGCCGAAAGTAAATTATCAGAGGCACAAAAAGACGACCGAACAAGAGTGGCGGCTTCATTTATGAGCAGCCACATGAACACTTACCAAGGCATGGTTGCCGAGGTATTAAGCGAAGGTAAATTTGGCTTAGGAGACCAAGACGCGTTTGCTGCCGAAGTACAGAAACGGTTTACAGAAAAATTTATTGGGGCCGAAGCGACACAGGCACAAAATGCTCTGGCTTTATTCCAAGATTCACAGCAAGTACTAATAGGTGCTGGTCTTGAGCCGCTACGAAAAGCGTCACATGAACTAACCATTGCGTATAGAAACCAGTACAGAAAAGAAGGGGCAGAGGTAAAAGAGTTTATGTCTATGGCTGCTGGAGCAGCTGGTATGACTGGTGTAGTAGCAGAGGCGTCTAAGTCTCTATTTGCTGCTCTAGGTAATGAAAACGGAAACCCGGTTGAACGCAACCAGGCGATGACAGAATTTTATGAAAAGATGATTGACAGCAAGGCTACTGCTGAGCAGATCGGCATGTTCACTACCCGCATGGGTATGTCCAGAACTGAGTTAGGTGTGGACATCGCGGCTGCTGGTGCAGGGTACGCTCGTATGATGGGATTAGAAGAGCAATTCTTTGGCAAAGGCAAGAAAGGAAAGGGCAAGCAGTGGGCCGAAGCTTTCTTAGGTACATCGCTAGCTGGTACTGGTATTGAAGATTACGTTAAAGGTAAATCCAATACAGCTACTGCAGATGCCCGTCTAAGAATTGAGCAAGGCTTGATTGACATGCTTCGTATGCAAACAGGCGGCGCACTGTCGCCAGACCAAGTACGTACGGCGCAGTCAAACGTTCAAAAGGTGCTAGACCACATGAAGGGCGGCGGCACTGGAGATGTAAAAGAATTAGCAAAAATATTTGCTCAGGCTCCGTCCGCGTCTGCCAGACCATCAAGCAATGACGCTCAGCAGGCTAAACTGATGACGGATTTCAATAACTCTGTCGACGCAGTCACAAAGAAAATGCAGGCACTCGCTACTGCAATACCAGGAGGAAACACAGGTGGAGGAGCTACTCCGCCTCCGAATGGTGGGGGCCCAGGTAGGCAGTAGAACAATGCCAACCAAAGAGGTTCTATATAAGTACACTATTAGCCATTAAGTCTAAACTAATGAATAGCCGCGCGTTCGTTACGATTTGCTCAATGCTATGATGACCGAGTGCGGTTAACATCAGAGGTAATATAATGAACGATTTAAGACGCCGACTTATAAAGATAGCTGCGGGAGCATATGGGCAAATAACTGACCCTATGTCTTTAGCAGGTATAATGCCAAACTCGGAGTTTCCTGGGCCGGGAGAGTATGAACCTCTAGTGCGTACTGACACAGCTAGAAGAGGTAAGTTTCCTACTTCTGCTTATAACACCCGAGACGAAGAGACGCCTGCCAAGTTTGCTCCAAAGAGTAATATTACGGCTGCTATATTTTCTGAGCCTAAGAAAGACGTAGAGGAACTAGCTAGGTACAAAGATCTGGCGCGTAAGTAATTACTGTGTAATAAAGGTAGGTGTAGCTATGAGAAACAGGCTAATAAAACTAGCGGCAAGATTACGCAGAGCGCCGGTAGCACCTCCACCTCCTGTGTCTACGCCAACTCAGCCCGCACAAGAGGTACCAATGCCACCTCCTCCTCAAATTGAGGATATAGGTGAAGTCCCTGGCATGGAGTACCTTAAAAATACACAGGCGCTGCTAAAGACCTACGGTGTAAAGGCTGCGACTAATCCAAACAAGATAATCAAAGGCATGACTGAGCAGCCACAAGATATATCCGGGTTCGTGGATCAACCTCCGCCTCCGCCAATGCCTCAACAGTAGCCCTAATTATTGCCCAGTAATATGGATAGTATTAATGCGTTATCGCCTATCTTGCCGTGATACCACGGACTTCTAAATGGTCTAACAGTCACCATTTCGAAGTGTATGTCACTTTCTAGTGCTCGCACTGCGTTCTGCGTCTCAGTACCAGATAGATAAAGGATCTCTACTCTATCTGGGATACTACGTAGGCAAGCTTTCCACGCCCTTTTTAACCAGTCTCCGTATGTGGCGTCTGACCATAGTATCAGGTGTGGGTTCATGTCACATAATCCACCGCTGGTAGCGGCGTACGCTATAGACTTCCCTCCTCTTGAGTGACCAGCAACCACTATTCTCTGTGGTAAATGCTTTTTCATGGTAGGTACCTTATTCATCGCAGCTTCTACCATGCGCTTGAAAGAACCTGGCGTCGTCCATGCTCTACGGGCGTCTATTGATCTCTCATATGTACTCCATGGTAGTTCAGGCTCTATAAGCGTGAAACTAAAGCCACGTTTAACTAATGTGCGTAGCTGCGGGTACATGTTGTGCTTGAAGTCGTGAAAGCCGTGCATACCGTGGCTCCACACAATCACGTAATGGTATTTGGCGTCTGAGTTCTCATGGTGAACTATTAATGTTGCCCTCTTCTTATTACGGTGCAATATATCCAGCTCGTCATTACCATCAATATAGCCTACCCATGACCATAGATCTTCCGACGCAGCGAATTTAACGTCGTTGGCTATTTCTGGTAGTATACCGTGCTGAATTGACAACCATCCCGCTAGAAGCCACCACATGGATATTTCTCCTTGCTGATTCCTGCGTGGACAATATCATCACTAATATTTGGCGCTACAAGTTTTGAAAGCACATCGTGTTGGCATTAATCCCTTTACTTAGTATCCTAATGTCCGTGTTATCTACTCTTCGTGAGGAAAATATGCTACGTCACGATAAAACAGCTCGTCTTCTATCTAAGGTAGCCGGAAAGGGCGGGCGCGGTGATGCCAGCACATTTTCTAGCTCTGGCGTTGACGCAACCATATCACAGCACAAGCACACACGTGGACATTGGGCGTCAGGCACAGACCTACAGCCAGTTATTCCAGTTCCTATAGAGACAAAGCGCCCCATATTGGCGGACGATTTTCCTAAGAACCTTGCCGAAATAGTCAACGCTAAGTATCAGGCGTTACGAGAAGAGGCGCACCATACAGAGCAGATGCGTAAGACTCCGAGCGGTGAAAAAGCTCCCTCGGCAGAGACGCTGGTTGATATTGTGCCTACTGGTGCAGGCAGAACTCGGCTTCAAGCTATAGCCGACGGTCTCACCTCAGCCAAAAATACTACTGGTGGTGACGCCAATCCACTATCTCCTAAGAAAGTGACATTTGGCACTGCCAAAGCGGACAAGCCGGTTGCTGTAGGCCAATCGAAAGAGGCCAGCAAGTCGGGCTGCTGCGACAAGTGCGGAGCTAAGTGTGCAAAGTGCATGTCCGATGAGAAGCACGAAGATGACGATAGTAAGCACGAAAAGAAAGAGGAGATGGCAGAGAAAAAGGCTAGCGCGGCGGCAGGTGCAGCATTAGGGCACACTGTTGGTGGACCAGTAGGCGCAGCCTTAGGCGCGGGCGCTTTCTCTAAGAAAAAAGATCGTACCAAGCCTGCCTTTTATGCAGGCATGGGATCGCTTGGAGGATCTGTGGGCGGCGCACTAATTGGTGGCCTGCCTGCTGCACTAATAGCTCCACAAGTAGCCGTCCCGATGGCTACATTAGGCGGACTGGCTGGCGGGTACGCTGGCACAATCTATGGTGCGCGCAAGGGAGAGTCTGCCAAAGAGGTAGGTTCCAAAGTTCGTAAGAAGCTAAAAAAGAAGAAGAGCAAGTAACTTACTTGCCTCTTAGAGGAACGCGCTATGAATCGTGACCGCCTGCTACGTATGGCTTCACTGGCAAAGGGTGAGGAAGTAGAAAAGGTTGCCGCTGACTTGTCGGCGTGCAAAGACACCCTGTGCCATTTGATGGGCGCCCTGTTAGCGCTGCGACAGATGCACCAGTCTATACACTGGACTTTGTCTGGACCTAACTATTACGGCGATCATCAACTATTCGGTCGTCTGTACGAAGCCCAGGACGACGACATAGATACGCTAGGTGAGAAGGTTGTAGCTTTCTGTGGCCCAGACCCTGTAGAGGCTGGTTACCTTACATCACTACAAGCGGACTACATCAAGAAGTGGTCAGGGGCTGAGCCAATAAAGTCGGCCCTATCAGCTGAACGCGATCTTCAGGCTATCATCAAGGATGTCTACGACATTCTAGAAGATAACGGCGAGTTGACGTTAGGCCTGGACGACTTCCTGATGACCGTGGCTGACAAGCACGAAACACACATCTACCTGCTACAGCAGAGACTAGGCGGTAAGTAACATGAGAAACACGCGTGACAGTCTAGAAAAGATCGCAGCTCAGTCGCTTTTTGTAGCTCATCAAGACATCACCCCCACTATGTCGGAACGCTTGGCGGGCGACTGGACACGTTTTAAGCCCGGTAAAGCACTAGCCGGTGCGGCTAAGGGGGCTACAGTAGGTGGCGGCGTTGGTACATTGTTAGGCCACCTGCTAGACAAGGATGACGCGAACTTCCGAAAGCGCCTATACAAATCTCCCCAGAGAGTTGGTATCGAGAACAAGGTACTTTTCGGTACGGCTGGCGCTACAGCTGGTGGCACTATTGGTGGACTTGCTGACTATGCCAAGCGCTACCAGAAAAACGTTAGAAATACGCGCTTGGCTGGTGTAGTCGGTGTTGGTGTTCTCGGCGGCGCGCTAGCGCATCGTTTATTACGCAAAGATAAGTAAAAAGAGGTGTGCCATGGCTGATAGAGCGCAATTAGTTAAATTTGCCTACGCTACCGGTCTTGTAAAAGAGGCGGCTAATCCTATGGCTGCTTTAGAAACCGTAGCCAAAAATTATACAACTGCTGCGAAGGGGCTAGGACAAGACGCAAAGTCAGGTGTTAAAGGTTTCTTTAATGCCTTGACTGGAGCAGAAGTTGGAACTGCCAAGACTGGCCTTGAGACAGCCCAAGCGGCTCTAAAGAGCGGTGAAGAGGCTGGTCTTAGAGGTGCGGCCCGCACGTCAAGGCTAAATAAGCTACAGCAGGGTGTGGCAGAGGCTGAGAAGCAACTAGGCACTGCTGAGGAAGCTACTAGAAAAGCTCGCCTAGGTGCTGGACTTGGTGCTGGCGCTATCGGTGCCGGTCTTGTAGGCTTGAAGATGTACCGCAATGCTGCCACCAAAGCTATGAACCGTAAGCTTATGATGGGAGCTGGCGCAGCAGGATTGGGCGGCTTGGCTCTAGGCTCAGCAATGGACTAATAATGTCGTCTAATGTACGTAGTAGACTGATAAAGCTGGCGACCTCTCTGTATAAAGGGGAGGTCCGCTTTATTGATAGAACAAAAACTACTACGGAAGTGGGCACGAATCAGGTAGTGACCTCTAAGTTATTGGGCCTGCCAGATCCTACGGATCTAAGCGTCGTCCCCGTGGGACCTAGCAACCCGCAGAGTGAGACGACACCATGGATCAAGACTCTTACGTAGATAAGACAGCTGCGCACGCAGATGAAAGGCTCAGGGAGCGCACAAAAGCGCGTCCTAGAGTGTTGCATGAACTGCGTAAGAAATTACGAAAAATAAAACTAGAGCGAGGAACTCACCACGCCAGGATACCTGGGTACGGTATAGCCGTACTAAAAGACGTAGGAAAAAGACACGTAGTGGCTACAGTGCTATCCGATAGTATGAGACCGCCTGGCAAGGACGTAACTATGAAATTTCATAGAAACCAGCTTGTAAAAATAGCGTCTAGAGTTGCCTCGCAGATAGGTCCGGTAAAACCTCCACCGCAGACAGTTACAGTTAAAGGTCTAGCTCCTCCACCAGCGCCTAGCCAATATGGAGGTGTTCCTAATGCGCCAACTGTCAAGACACAGGCTATGCGTACACCTAGCCCTGCAGTAGAGTTATCTGGCACACCCAAGGTGACTACCCAAGCTACACCTACATTACCTACCGTGCAGAACGCGAAGTCTATGAAGCCTCAGCCAGGTACAACGATAACGACTACTAAGTAGGTGCTGTGTGAACACACGAAAAAGTCTAGAAAAAATAGCGGCTCAGGTTGATAAAGACAGACCTACTTGGTTCCCCAAAGCCATCTTGGCCGGTGCATTACTTGGTGCCACACATGGAGCTATACGACCGCACTCAGCCTTCTCCGGTGGTATAGAGCAGGGTAAGGTCACGTTGAAGAATAGAATAGCTGGCGGACTAGTAGGGTCAACTGTTGGCGCTGGTATAGGATGGTTGCCGCAGATAGTGTACGAAGGCACACGAAGTAACAAAAATGCTTAACAAAGGTCTATAAATGTTTAAAAAATTACTGCTTCTGCTCGTTCTACTGATACCTACGGAAGCACTAGCTTACGAATGGAAAGTCATAAAAGTATTAGACGGTGATACTGTAAAGTTCGAGGTACAGTTTCTGCCTAAAGAGCTAGGTACTACACTCAATGTACGCGTGCTAGGTATAGACACACCAGAAAAGGCCCCTAGGGCTAAGTGTGATAAGGAAGCGGAGCTTGGTAAGAAAGCTACTGAGTTCACCAAGCAAGCAGTTGCCAAAGCCAAGAAGATAAACGTAGACATCACCGAGTGGGATAAATACGGCGGTCGTGTTCTTGGTCACATAAAGCTGGATGGTAAGAGGCTCTCGGATATGCTTATAGAGGCGCAACTTGCTCGGCCATATCACGGAGAGAAGAAATCTGATTGGTGCAAGTAGTTGCAAGCTACTCACAAATAGAGGCCACATGCAGCAATCGACTATTAAGCAGGCCGCTAATCTAGAGCCATCTCTACAAGAGATACAGCAACTACGTCAAAACTGCTACAACATTCAAGAGTGGCTAGACCACGTACATGGTTTCTGTCAAGACGCCATTAACGAGGTCTATTTTAAATTGTCACAGGATGGAGCTTCCGATCCTACTCAGAAATGGGTGTCCGCCATCATGGACGTGGCCATGGCCGTAGTAGCTGATCTGGATTTCCCTGGTGCCGCTATCACTGGATACGCAGTACAGGGATTAGTAGGTTCTTTTGCCACTGACACTCCGGGGTCATTGGATAAAGCTTTTGGTAGTGTGTGGGAGCGGTTCTCAGCCACCTTTCAGACCCTGCAGGACTCGTTTGGTGAGTACGCCACCAACCCGCAGGATAACTGGAACAAAACTATCACAGACCCCTTTACCGGTAAGACTGTCACTGTTGGCGAGCTAGGTAATCTAGATGTGTTCTTTCCTAGTCGGGACCCGCAGGTTAAAGACAAGCGCTTTTACAACCCGGATCAATACGATCGAGCTTCCGACGATACTGTCGAGGCTTTTAAGTACAATCTAACTAAGAACGTGATTGGGCAGAAGTGGAGCATCCTTCACAGTCCTAAGAAGGATTTTTGGGATGGGTGGACAGACGATGACGCGCGAAAGTTTGCTAAAGATCAGGTCAACGCCAATAGAGATATCATAGTGCTATGGCAACCAGATCAAGGCGGTACATGCGCAGGGTGCCCTAGTAATGGCATGTCCATCACAGAGCCTAGGTTGGGTGTCGGAGATTGGTATTCTAGCTGGGACTTCTATCATGGAGAGTCCGCCCCAAAAGATATGTGTGACTGGCTCATCAAAGATGACGGTGTGGGTAATGTACTTAACCCAGACGCTATCGCTACGCGCCATGAGGTTTTTTACAGCTGGCCCATCGGTGGCAATTTATCGGACCATCCTGAAGGGCCAGTAGATCCACCAAGAGATCTCCCATCAGTGACACAAGAAGATATAGACAGTGCCAAAAGATGGCACAAGCTCTTCTCAAAGAAGAGCCGTACGGAGTTGGAGCGGGAAGTTATACAGAAAGCGATTGACGACCCAGTGTTTATGGCCAATTTGGTAAAAGATCCCAAGCGTACACTACAGCAGTTCACTGGTTTAGAATTTCCTAGTAAGATAAACGTAGAGATTCTGCTGGAGCGGCCTGGAAATTATAAGCTAGTAGTACCTTATGTAGGACGTCCTAAACGTTCATGAACACACGTATTTAACTACTAGGTAAACAAATAGAGGACCAAAGCCCTCTATTTGCTTTCCAACGCTAGGCGTCAGACAGAAGCATAGACTGATGAATTATCGCGTCAGTCTGTTTTTCGCTCATCCATCGAAGACGCCACCCTTTGTCAGGGTGTAGGCTACTCTGCCTCCTAGCCTCTGCTTTTGCGTGCTCCAACAGACGTGCTGACCACTTACCCGCAAATCTATCGACGTTATTGTCAGGGTCGAAGTAGGTCAGAACGGCTTCTTTGCCGGAGCTGGAAGAGGCGCGCGCAGCTTCACGTTCCTCTTCTTGCTCTTCCCTTTGGCGCTCCCACTTATCCAACCAGTGCTCACGCATTGGCGTCCTCCTTTTTCAATTCTTGAATCTTGGAGAGAAGACCGTCGATTTCTTTTGGGCTTAGCCACCCAATTACGTCGTAAGTTATTTCCGTATCGGTGCACACAGCTACGTTCTTAATAACTGCTAACTCGTAGAGTCCAGCTGGTCCTCCGTACGTTCTTGGTCCTTTGACAATTGACGCTCCATATCCGTTGTCAAATTCAACTCTACTGCGGAACGTGTCGTCAATCTTGTCGTACTCAAAGTCGAGGTCATCGAATGTCATAGCACCCTCCTAGAAATGAGTGTCCACAAACTTCTTGGCGTTCTCTGGCATGGCAATGTAGATAGCGTCAAATACGACGCGCAGAATGATTGCCGAAACCACGATACCGGCGATAGCAACGAACATACCGAAAGCTTCCATCAACATTGAACACCTCTGTTGTAGTTGTAAAAGTTATATGTTCCCCAGACATAATTCTTATACCATTTTAAGTGCCTTGATTTGTCCTATTTATAGGCTAGTATCGGCCTGCGTAGGGCACACTTCTTATTAGTAGTAAATAATTACGAGGAATATAATGACTGCTGTGACTATACCCGACGGAGTTGTACTACTGGAGCCGCGCGATGTCTACGACAAGGCTATAATCGGTTTCACAGACGATCCAAAAGACCACTGGGACAGAACAACAAAAACAGTTGTGGCTGTCTATTCCATAGAGCGAGTAATAGACGCGCTTATGCAAGAAGAAGGTTGGGACTTCGAAGAATCTATGAGTTGGTTCTATTACAACATTGAGGGGTCATGGATAGGAGAGGGTACTCCTACGTTTATGTCCGAACAGGACGATGACGTTCATTGATGGGTAAAAATAGGACTTACAGCTTTTGGCCTGCCTATTTTACTATTTTTGCTCAGGACGCATAAGCTCTGCGGTGAGGTCAGCTGCTATAGATAACAGGCGTACCTTATCGTCAAAGGAGCTGGCCATTCGTATCGCCACGGTAGTAACCTCCAACTGCGCTAACACCTTCTCGCGACTCGTTGGTGTAGACGGCTTGACACTGGCTTTGTGTGGGTGACTATGGACGAAACTGATCTTTGCCATTTTGCCTCGTAATATTGCGTTTAATATGTGTAGTGTATATGTCGATTATAGATGCTTCAGCTGCCATGCAATGAGCCAGCACGTATCCACATCTCCAGCATCAACTCGGCGCCCGCACTCTAAGATGACGCTAAGAGCTCTGCTGCGCTTATCTTCATCTTCAATGTCCTCAGCTTTCTCCTGTAGGCTGGATAGTAGCTCATTCACGTATCGGCGCAGTTTTTCTAGCTCAGCCAGGTTTTCAAACATCTTACGCCTACGGTGTGCTTCCTCCAGCTGTCCCTCTAGCATGATGCTGTACACATCACGCATATGGGATGCGAGGTCCTCATTTTCCATAACTTTCAGTTCTTCCGACTCCAGACACTCGAACCCATATGACTCATAACCAAAATATTCCAGACCCATTGTTACCCCCTTTATAATGTGTAATGTAGAAGTTCCGGTTCATCTTTCTTATACCCCAAACCAATACAGCTTTTGCCCCATGAAGTATTGCGCGTTAATATTTGTTGTTGCTAGCTAAAAACGAGCGCCAAAGCGCTCGCCGGGCTAGCGCCCTTCCACTACCTATTTGATTTTCTGGTCCCTTACCCTCGAAGGTAGGCGACGTC
>Ga0129333_10005669_pt1 | contig 11757 bp, 9 predicted proteins | sample CPB6_08_DNA_FD_94474 | JGI IMG/M metagenome (GOLD analysis project Ga0129333, IMG submission 94474) | Freshwater to marine salinity gradient microbial communities from Chesapeake Bay, USA - CPBay_Sum_0.6_0.8_DNA | ecosystem: Environmental > Aquatic > Marine > Coastal | place: USA: Chesapeake Bay... | reverse complement strand
GGCGAAGCTGATGCTGAGGCGGAAGTAGAGGCTGAGGCGGATGCTAAGGGCGCGGATGCTAAGGGTGCTGACGCTAAGGGCGCTGATGCTAAGAAAAAGGATTCTGCAGTAACTGTTCCTTCTGGCGACGCCATTAAAGGCGCCGCTGCTGATCTTGCCGGCGAAATCAAAAAATCCGGCGTCGATGGCTTAAGCAAGGAGACTTTTGCTCTAATCAAGGCACAAGAGACTCTATTGGACAATCTTGGAAAGCTCTCTAACTTCGTCAAAGTTGAAGGTATGGCGAAAAAAGAGGGATATTGTAATTTAGCAGATGCCTACAAGACAATGTAAGATAAATGTGTGTCTATATTATATTTAGTTAGTGTAATATAATATTATGAACTATGAATTAACTCTATGTTTTTTGTTTATTTTATTATTCATTGTTTATTTTTATATTAAAAAGCAACCAATCTTAGAGGGCGCCGGAAAAAGCAAGAAAAAAGACCCATTTAATGCAATAAACAAAAATCTGAAAAAAACAGGAGACAAAATCACAAAAAGCCTCAAAAAAGCCATTTTGGGGCCAATTCTTAAAATGGCCAATCAAGTAAAAGCGTTTTTCGTTAATCTAGCCAAATATAATGAAGATTGGGTTAAATTGATCGGCAATAGCTTCCAGTGCGCATTTACCAATGTTACCGACCCTTTCTGTTTGCTTATAAATCTTGTTCGTCTATTTGGTCTCATATTATATGGTTTCGGATGGATAGTTCTATCCATATTTGATAAACAAGATTTTTATGAATGCGGTATAATAAAAATCCAGTCTTTTCTTTGGACATTTGTCCCATCAATGTTGAAAAAAAAATTGAATAAATGCTACGGCAAATGTGATGGCCAAATACCTGTTTGGGGCGGTAAAAAAAAGAAGCGTGATAAATCGGCTTCTATTCCCAAAAAATGTCGCGAAGGCAATAGAGCGGATCCAGCCAATTATATGATTGTGAGTGTGTTCAATTTAGCGCTTATCGGACTTATATTTTCTGGGCTTTTTTTCTTTTTTAAAGGAACGACTGAAGGAACGATGACCGAAGGTCCGCCAATAAAAGGCATGATGACCGAAGGTCTACCTATAAAAGGCACGATGACCGAAGGCACTTCAACCAATGGCTTTTTAAAAAATATAACAGAATCTTTCAAAACATTTACACCGCAAAAACCCGCATAAACTTTCCAAGAAATTATTGTTTTATGTCTTTATTATATAAAACAATGGGTAAAAAATGCATTCCTGGAATCATATGTATTGAAAATATGACTCTTTTTGTTCTTATTGTAATAGCTGTTATTGTGTGGTATCTCTATTATAGTAGTTATATTATTTCACCTTCAAAACAAGTTGCCGATACAAAAGTAATTGTAATAAATACCGATGCACGTCATCGTCAAAACAATTTAGGCGGTATTGAACCCGATTTGATGAACGATCCATATGAACCCCCTCAAAACGACTCGATTTTTATGCATCCACGTGGTTATGCTTCACCCAGGCGTGTACCCGTAAATATAGAGTCGCGCGGTCCATCATCCGATTTCACTCAAGTCGGTATTCTTACCCGCGTAAATGGCCATGATGATCTTATTTTACCTCTAATGGGGCGCAAATTATCAACCAGTCGCGACAAAATGCAATATTATACAATGTCTAATACCGGTAATTTAAATACAAAACTACCAGTCAGTCGCAACGGTAAAAGTTGTACAGGCGAATATGGCTGCGACGAAATAAGTAATGGTGAAACCGTATATGTAGAGGGATATTCAGATACGTTTAAAGCTACTATTTACGAAAATTCACGGCTTAATTATATTCCTTATCTATAATTTTATATGTCCAGATTATAAAGGGTTATAATGTCTATTGATTTAACACAAATTACATCTACATTAAGCAATGCCTCTATTCAATACACGTATCCAGAGATGGACATACGAAACATAACAACTATTAATGATGTGAAAAAGTTCTTATTCAGAAATGGAATGTCTGGTTCTTCATTTTCTTTTACTGATTCTGAAAATAGCATTTTTAAAAGTGGTATTGCAACTGAAGGAACTATCGGTACTGGGATACATACAGGAAATAGTTATGAACTTACCATAAAACATATTTCTTCAACGGGTAGTGATTATTTCTTTGTTGTTTTTCCTATTAATTCTGGCGGTGAATCATCTTTTATTGATGAAATAATCTCAACATCTGGTGGATTCGATATTATTAATGTGGATGCTACAAATAAATCTTTAAATGCTATGATTACTAAAGGTGATATCTATAAATATGATATCGATGGCGGTAATAATGATGGTAAATCCGTCTTTGTATTTAAAACGCCAATTAAAACAAGTAATGATTTAAAAAGTATTACAAATACTCACGGATATTGGCCAGCTGTAAAAAATATAAAAATTATAAAAGACAATGATAAGATTACCGAAGAAATTGTATGCGATTATACAGGTGAAGAATTGAGTGAAGACGTCGAAACGCCCAATTCTATAAAATACTTAGCCAAAATTGGATATACTACTTTGATTTTTGGTGTGTTAGTTTTATATGTATCTTTTTTTTATGGACTCTCTATTTTTACAGGTTCGGATTATAGAAATTGGTGGTTTGCTGGTGTTATTATTTTAAGTATTTTTCTTGTAGGAGGATTTTTTGGAGGATTATTTGGAAAATCTTATAATAGTAATAAAAAATTAAGTATGTATTCTACTCCAGAAGCGATTTTATTATTTTTAGGTGCACTATTGCCTCTAGATTTTGCTATTAGACTTGTGTTTTTTATTATATTATGGGTGTTGAATAAAATTATTGGGTTTAATGAGTATATTGTTTTTACCAATATCACAAAATTTTTTACTGGATATTTGTATAGTAGTACAATACCATCAGTCGGAGATGCTGCAACAGTTGATACAATGAAAAAGGGCTTTGCGAATTATACGGTTGTCGGGCTCGCAATTATTTGGATTATTTCAGTAATCACAATTATGACCAAATAAAATATAATATTTATGATCGTAAATATTATATATCTGATTACACAGCAGATGCATTATGAATCTCAGTTGAAACCGGCTTATATTCACTCATAGTATATGTGATCAAACTACTGTTTCCAACCGGCGCCATCTTCTCAACCATCTCCTCCTCTAATGTCTTCTCTTGCACTGGATTCATCTGAACCAATTCAATATCTTTATTCATTTGACTAGGAGTATACATCATCATAGGAACACGGTTATTCACATTCGCACTTCGGCGCACCACTTCATATGCAACAAATAATCCAACAACACCCAAAATCACATTACTATACATAAAATTCATCAACGTTAACAAGAGAACAGCTACCATTCCTAGAGGCGAATCTACCATAGCCGCAAACATATCAGGCGGATTAATATCAAAAATCAGGTAAATAATAAATAGAACTAGCAAAATAGATTCATATTTGGAAAGCGAACGAAATGTAGAGGATAAGTCCATCGTATATATAATATACGAAATGTTTTTTGCGTACTATATAACAAGATTGATATACAAGATAATCAATTTTCAATAATAATCTAAAAACAAACCTCTATAATATAGTAATGAATCCACAAATATACAAAATGCGCGCTGCAATTGCGGCCAAAAATAATAAAGCAAAAGCCAAAGACAAATCAAAAGTGCCTCTTGTTATGCCTAAAACTCTAAACACATATATGGGGGCTAAGGGTTATACTATACCCAAAAACGAATTGTCTGAAGAACAGATCCAATATATCAAAGACACACTCACCGTTTCTCCCATTACACCCGGTATTATGCTCGCATCAACTTCCAAATTTCCCGCATATCGCGAATCCACTAAAAAAATATATGTGCCCCGATTTTTCGGAATAGAGCATTTCGGCGAACCAAAAGAGACGAAAATCCCCGATGGCGACGACATATCCGTCCCTTTTGTCGGCACGTTGCGCGATTATCAAGTCGAAGTTGTAAAAGCTTATTGCGATGCAACAAAAACCAGCAGCGGCGGACTTGTGAATCTCCCTTGCGGCTACGGCAAAACAACAGTTGCCCTAAATATCGTATCTGTTATGCGCAAAAAAACCCTCATCATTGTCCATAAAGAATTTCTGCTAAATCAATGGGTCGAGCGAATCCAACAATATTTACCATCAGCCAATGTAGGGCGAATTCAAGGCCAAATCATCGATATTGAAAACAAGGATATTGTAATCGGAATGCTCCAATCGCTATCAATGAAGGATTACGACGACAGCGTATTCTCGTCATTCGGGATGTTGCTCATTGACGAAGTCCATCATATTGGCTCCGAAGTATTTTCGTGTGCGCTTTTCAAAATTGTGACGAAATATACGCTGGGGTTGTCCGCGACGATGGATCGCAAAGACGGCACCACATTTGTATTCAAAATGTTTTTGGGCGATATTGTGTATAAGATCAGTGAGAAAAAACAGCGCAATGTTCAAGTGCGGGCAATCCAATTCAAATCCGATGATCGCGCATTCAATACAGTGGAATATGATTTTAGAGGCAACCCCGCATATAGCACTATGATATCCAAATTGTGCGAACATCGGCCGCGATCCGAATTTATATTGAAAGTTGTCCAAGATATGTTTGTCGAGAATCCTGCTCAACAAATTATGATTATAGCACATAATAAAAATGTATTAACATATTTACACGACGCCATATCAGAGCGGAAAATAGCCACTGTTGGATATTATGTGGGCGGAATGAAAGAGTCGGCGCTGAAAACTACAGAGGAAAAACAAGTGGTTATTGCGACATATGCAATGGCGGCAGAAGCACTTGATATTAAAACTCTTTGCACACTCATTATGGTAACCCCTAAAACCGATATCGAACAGTCGGTTGGTCGAATTTTGCGATCGGATCACGAAATGCCCGTTGTGGTTGATATTGTTGATAGTCACGACCCATTTATTAAACAATGGAATAAAAGGAAAACGTTCTATAAAAAGGAAAACTACAAAATCATTAAAACGTGTTCTAATGCATATAAACCAATTGATGACGAAGTTATCGACGACAAAGGATTAATGCCCGGTTGGGAACTTGTATATGAGCCAAAAGCAAAAAAAGTTGCGTGTATTGCAACCGCTAATGATGCCGACGATGACGATGATTTGTCTACAGCATCAGCATCGACTTCGACTTCAAAGTGTGTTATTGATCTCTCATTATTTGAGAATGCCTAACACCCTAATAGTTTTTCAGCATTATTAGAAATTATATAAACAGGCACTTTATAGGTTTGATTTATATAATACACTTCATCCATCATTTCATCACCATCAATATTTATCAAGACAATTGATATGTCTGCAGGATCTATTTCAAAAATTGTTATTATACCATCTATCGTCATATTATCACTGATAACACTATAATTGTTTTTGCAATTATTCCTCAAATTTTTCTCCGCAACAATCGGCATTTTATCTACCGAATATACGTGTTTGGATTTGCGCGATGCATACATTGCCGTAAACCCATTGCATCCCCCAATTTCAATAAATATTTTGTTGGTATCCAAATACTTATCCAATATTTCAAATACATTACTATTCCATTGTTCAATATGCGCGTGTTTATCAAGCAAAAACATCTCGCCGCCTTTTTCTACCTTCATAAAAGTATCTTCAATATAAGGCAATATTACTTTGGTCACCGTCGAGATTTTCGTCGTATTCATATTTGCCTTATAATTCTCGTAAAAATTGTATATTTTGTTGTTTACATACCAGGGTATATGTTTTGCAGTAAAATCCCCGCCTACACGAATCGATTTACCTGTAGAAATGTTTTTTTTATTTACAAGGACAAATGTGGTGTCCAGATCGGCGTCAAACAATTCATATTTATCATCGACTATTTTTTTCTCCCAAAATTTTTTCTCACAATCATAAATCGTTTCATTTGTATAGTAAATAGAGGATTGATACATTTTATCATAATCGGATATATCCAATGCGAACCCTATTTTGGAAGTATTGTATATGTCCGATAATTCCGAAAGAACCTCTATAAAATTGGTTGGTAAATCTGCATTGAGTTCCAAATCAGGGTCGGATATTATGTATTTATCGGGCATATTATCATATAAATATCGGTTTCTATGTTCATCAATCCACGGACCATTATTCTCAATAGTCATAACCGGCACATCCAGCGTCTGCAAATACCTTTTTGTCTCTAAACAACACGATGTATTATTTACAACTATTATATTCTCGTAGTATTTCGGATTTATTTTTTTTATTTGCAACAGCGTATTTTCAACATATTTATAATTATTATAGCAAATTATCAATATTGGAATATCCATAATATAATCCTTTTGTATATTTTGTTTTCGCAAAATATACAAATATAGAGGTTTCATTGTTATACTAACTATGAATAATCCATCTGTCTCTATTATTACAATCACGCAATACAATCGATGTAATTGTCTATGTGTTTTGTCTGAATTAATAAAACGTCAAATATATACCAATATTTCTGAATGGATCATTGTAGAGGGATCGCCGTCATTTGAAGATGCTATATTGAATCGCGCATTTATTGAGAAACATATTGCTATTTCCGGAATAAAAATAATATACATTGAATACAGTGGATTTAAAATCGGCGGATTGCGCAATCTTGGAAATGCAAAATCAACATCGGATATTATTGTTTGTATAGATGACGACGATTATTACCCCCCAGAACGTGTTTCCGAAGCTGTTGAAAAATTGCAAACATCCAATTGTCTAATCGGCGGTGTAAGTGACGTGTATATGTATGATTTTTGTATTGATAAATTGTACAAATTCAAAGGTTTTGGACAATATCATTCTTCAAATGCGTGTATGGCTTATAAAAAAATGTATCTAATAGATAATAAATATGATAACAACATTATGATCGGCGAAGAACAAAGTTTCACGGAAAATTTCTCAAACCAGTTAATCAAATTTGATCCCAAGAAAACAATCATTGTGAGCAGTCATAATTCAAATACATTCAATAAACGGGAACTCTGTTTGATGAGTACACTCAAATTATTAGACACCCTTGATGAAATTGATGCACCCATCGCCGATTTTATACCGCCCAATATTTTTGCACTTATGAAAAAAAATCTGTTGAAATCCGAAGCATCTATTTATGATGTTGTTTATGTTTCCGGTTGCTTTTCCAGAAAATTTGATCTCTCTGATATTCAAAAGGGTCTATTAACTAATTCAGAGACTTTTATGATTAAATATTCGGAATATTTATCTCAATCAAAAAATCAAAAGGTTGCTATATATGGGGATTTTAATTCCGAAAATGATCAGCATTATAATGGGGTTGATTATATTTATTGGAAAAAATTTCCATACCACAATTCATTCAAAACAATCATTATGTCTTCCGAATCCGGCGCTTTGAATATTTTACCGTTTAACATTGATGTCGAACAAATCGTTTTTGATTATCACGAACATCCATTAAATACCGAATTGTGTTTAGATGTTTGGAAAAAATATAAATCAAGAGTTTCAAAAGTATTGTTAAAAAGCGCTTATCATTTGTGCGAATTTGAAAAATATTTCGGTAAACTAGAAACGCCTTATCAAATTATACCATCCGGTGTACATCCAGAATTTGAAAATAATTGGGACAATGTTCCGCGAAATCCATACCAACTGCTATATCACGCTTCTTACGATAAGGGTGCCGAGCATATAATTAAATGCATCTTCTCTATTATTAAACAAATTGAACCTCGTGCTGAACTTCATATTTATGATGTAGTCAACGGGTCTAGTGACCAGAAACATTACGAAAATGGGGTTATGTATCACGGTATTCAACCAAATAATATTGTTTCGCGTGCAAAGTATGCCTCTACATTTCATATTTACATATCAAATATAGTGAATGAAATCGATGCCGTGCATATTAGAGAAAGTATTATATCCGGATGTATACCTCTTATTGCGAATTTTGGGGTATTCTTAGAAATTGAAGGTATACGATTTAATATGGATCACCGGGATACAAATTTGATGCACAAAATAGCATTGCACATAGTTAGTCTTATGAATGACCCTATACAATTGGATTATTATAGAAGCATACTTATAAAACCCGATTTGTGGAATAATGTGTGCGATAAAATATTTGCATTTATATAAACCTCTATGTTTCTCGTGCAATTTCCACTTTATGTGCAACTATATCATTCATCTTGCTCTCTATTAATCCATAATCAATTGTTGCCGTATTATCAGCAATTAGCACAGCACGCTTGCTTTTAAATCGTGTTTTTGCATTAAACTCTATATATTCATCATTTATAGCCTTCATTTCTTTGATAATCCAAGTTTTGCTGGAACTCTTGTTGAAAATCCATTTCCACATATCAATAATAACTTCAATATTGTGTCCCCATATTATATTCTTCTCGGCAACGGTTTTTGCAGTTAACGACGACTGTAATTGAGAAACAAAATCAGGCATATCTGCTTTACCCCAGTCTTTCAACAAATACATTGTTGCGAATGACTGACAAAATTGATTTGTTTGCGGCTTTTGATGCCCCAATTTGTACGAATTAAATTCTTCGCCTGTCCTGGAGAAATATATCCAATGACCAACACCGCGTCCATATGTGTTGAAAATGATTTTGTTTTTGTATTCCGCATCGGGGTCTAAATTTCCAGTAATCTCTATTCTTTCCAATTTATCTGGATCCGAATTTCTAAATGTCGTGAATTTTTTTATAATATGTTTCATAATATCTTCAGTTCCTGCAAAATCAATTAACCACTGTATTTTACCAGACAATTCGTCTCTACTAAGTTCTTTGGGTGGTGATTTTGATTTTATTGTTGTGCGAGGTCTTAGTAATCTACTACCGCCATTATTTTTTTGTGTTTTTCTCACCATCTCTATAGAATAGGTCTATATTTTACTTATACACTTTTGTGTTTTGACGACGATTTTTGTAAATATGGGTCAGCGCTCTTTGGTCTTGCCTTCGGCGAGGAAACATTACTTACACTATCACTCACACTTGATGATTTTTTATATCCAGTAACAGACCCATTTTTTTTTATATAAAATAATTGCGATAAAATGTCCAAATCTTTATATAACTCATCCATATCAATTGGAGTATGTCTCGGATTATATAAATATTCCACGTATATGAATTTAATTTGGTCAAATATTTTTTTCTCGGTTGGTGTAAGTTTTGTATAATTATTTGATAATAAGTGAATATACAGGTAATATATAGATAAAAATCCCCAAATATCAACAATTTTAATATAGACGGTTTCCAAGTATTCGCGCAAACTGAATTTACCTTCGTCGTCAAATCGTGTAAAATGCACAAGCACATCTACCAAACTGTCCGCAATATATTCCAATGTTATTTCTTTCTCAATCAACTCTTTGATTTTTTCAGGCGGTTCATCCGTATAATCATGACTAAATAAATTAAACATTATTGTATTGATAAATTTGTAATGTCCTTCTCCACGAGTTCTCATCCAAAATTGAATATAATCTTGAATAAATGGTTTCAATTTCTCGGCTGTTATTTCTCCACCATCTTTCAAATATTTACTGTATTTTTCCGAAAACTCATCAGAAAATAAGATTACAGAAAAAGGTACGTTGAACTGCAGAGGACGCCTTTTCCATTTATTTGGTAACGGCATCATTTTGTTCGGTACATATTCCACAGAAAGCCCCCAATCTATCAATCGTGTTTTTAAGTCTGGAAAAGATTCATCAATCATTATATTCGGGTCTTTTATATCACAATGATAGAGGTGTTTCTTATTCATAGGTACAATTCCATTTTTCAGTAATTTCACTAAACTTTTGTGCAATTTGTATAATTTTTCAAAAGATCCATTTGTGTAAATATAATCTTCGCACGATGTTCCGCCGTGCGGCAAATTGATCGCTGTTATTTTGTCTAAATTATCATTTATATTTTGTCTTGTAATATTCGGTAAGATTTTGCATTTTTCCGCGAAGTCTTTTAAATCGGTTGTTGTAAGTTTTCCAGGTGTGCATAGCTCTGCGTCATACGTTAAAAAATAATCCTTGTAATTTTTATTTTTACGCAATTTATGTTCAATATCTGCTATTTCCACTAATTCTTTTGCAGCATTTTCATTCATTAATAGTTTGGTGACTCTACCTTTTTCGCGTTTTGTCTTATTATTGCATTTGAGTGCCGGGTCGAAGACACAGCCATATGCGCCGGATGCTATGACTTTTCCTCCTATTTTGCGTGTTTTACGCCTTTGTGTCGATGAAACTCCTATTTTATGGGTATTACGCATTGTATATAATAGTTTACTATTTTTATCCTTTATTTTCGATCCTGCAACCATTGTATTGAATATACTATCAAATTTACAAAGTTTTAACTTTACGAGATTCAGATTCAGATTCTATTATTTCACTATTTTTGGGACTTGGCGAATGCGATTTGTATGTTTCCAAATTTCCATTGACCGTTTTATGAAATAATTTGCCTACAATATCGAGACTAGCATCCAGTTGCTTCATATCTATCTTCTCGTGTCTTGGATCATACAAATAATTTACAAATATAAACTGTAATTGTTTAAAAATTTTTATATGATTCTCAGATAATCTTTCATATGAGTTTGATAACATTTCAACAATGGGATAATATATTGTAATAAATCCCCATATATCAACAATATTTATGTAAATATTGTCTATGTATTCGCGCAAATGTACTGACCCATCTGGCTTAAATCGCGTAAAATGAACCAACACATCCACTAAATAATTCGCAATATAATCCATTGTAAACTCTTTTTCAATAATTTCTTTGCGGTTTTCTTCAGGCTCATCATCTAATTCATTTATAAATAAGGAAGTCATCATTTCATTGATATATTTATAATGTCCCACTCCTCTATGCTGCATCCAAAATTTTATATAATCAACTATGAACGGTTTCAATTTTTCTTCTGTTGTTTCACCACCATCTTTCAAATATTTATTATATTTCGTCAGAAACGTCTCTGAAAATAGTATTACTGAAAACGGCACATTAAATTGTAAAGGCCGGTTTGTCCAATTTTTCGAAAATGGGAAATTCACATTTGGCTTATATTCTGTAAAAAGTCCCCAATCAATAAGGCGCGATTTACATTGATCACCACTTTCCTCTACTAAAACATTCACATCTTTAATATCACTATGATAGAGGTTTTTATTATTCATAGGAATAATTCCATTTTTTAATAATTTCACTAAACTTTTGTGAAGTCTATAGAGTTTTTCGAACGAACCATTTTGGTATATATATTCATCTACAGACAAACCGCCATAAGGTATATTAAGTGCACTTAAACTATCCAATTTTGTATTGATATTTGTTCTTGTAACATCGGGTAATATTTTACATTTTGATGAAAAATCAGTAAGGTCTGTTATGGCGAGTTTTGATGGTGTACATAGTTCCGCATCATAAACTAAAAAATAATCTTTGTAATTTTTGTTTTTACGCAATTTACTCTCAATGTCTGCTATTTCCACAAATTCTCTTGTTGCGTTTTGAGTAGTCATTAATTTGGTGATTTTCCCTTTTTCGCGTTTAGTCTTATTATTACATTTGAGGGCCGGGT
>Ga0129333_10005667_pt1 | contig 11758 bp, 7 predicted proteins | sample CPB6_08_DNA_FD_94474 | JGI IMG/M metagenome (GOLD analysis project Ga0129333, IMG submission 94474) | Freshwater to marine salinity gradient microbial communities from Chesapeake Bay, USA - CPBay_Sum_0.6_0.8_DNA | ecosystem: Environmental > Aquatic > Marine > Coastal | place: USA: Chesapeake Bay... | reverse complement strand
TTTTTCACGCCGCGAAAAACGCCCCAGCCACCTTCTCAAACACAAACTTCCCGCGCTCAATGTCAGCCAGGGCCCGGTGCTCCTGAAGCTTCGGACCCCCAAGGGCGTCGTAGATCTGGTGCAGCCCAAACTTTGGCAGTCCGAGCTTGATCGCTGCGAGCGCCGAGAGCGCCTGGATATCGACTGTGCGGCGATCCCATCGCGGCTCCATGCCGAAATACGCCAGTTCCGCCGCTAGAAAGTCTCGATCAAACCCGACATTTTGTGAACAGAGGCAGTGGCCGCTTACGAGATCGTTAAAGTACCGCCAGCGCGACTGCGCTTCTGACGACCCAACTAATGGCGCATCTTTCCAATCAGGATGCTCCTCTTCATACCCGTTTACCCGAAACGCCTCCGGCGACCAAGGCGTCGTGCTCAGATTTACCCGCTGGCGCATGACCAGCGTAGTAATTGGCTTTATTCCAGACCATGTAACCTCGACGGTCTGCAGCGCCGCCTCGATTACGCGGTTCACTCCGGGTTTAAGCCCGGTAGTTTCTGTGTCGACGAATGCGAGAATCATGCTCTTGTCTCCAGGGGATTTCGTGTGCGCTCCGGCATGTCAAAAGCGTCCGGGTCGCGCAAATCATCGAACTGCTCTTCCTCAGTGTATCCGTCGAATTGAGGCTCGGGTACTGGCGCTGGCAAAGACTTCAAGTACTTCTCAGAGTCCATGACTTCGCCGTAGCTAGGGCCTAATTCAACGTCCCACCGATATGGCACGGGCATCCACGGGAAGACTTCCGCTACCCGATCCGTGCCGTACTTGGTAAAGACCTCGCGCACTTGATGCGCGTATTTTTTGGGTACCTGAAAGCCGATTGAGTCGTGAACTGTGAGGAGCAAGCGGCCGCGCAGATCGTTCTCAATCACCGGCGCCAGCCAGCAAAGTACGCTGAGCACAATGTCTGAGTTTGTACCCTGCACTTTGAAGTTAATCGCCCGACGTTCAGCTTGTGCCCGCAAGTCGCTCGGAGCGTCCTTGCCGATCAGGAAGCGGCGGCGGCGGCCGTTGAAAGCCTCCACAAGCCCAAAGGTACGAAGCTCCCACTTCGTCCGGTCCATAAAGGTTCGGATCGTGGGAAACTTCGTGAAAAGCAGCGTCTGAATCTGCTTGGCAAACTCGTGAGAGATGCCTGCAATTTCAGCGATCTTCTTGATGCCGGCGCCGTAGAGCATGCCGAACACCAGCCGCTTAATGTTGTCGCGCAGCGCCTTCAGCCGCTTGCCATACGCCTTGTCTTCCAGAAGAGCGTCCTTGCCCTTCAAAAAGTCGTCGTACGACCAGTCGTGCTCGTCGTCGATGCCCGCGCTCGCCAAAGCGATACGCCGCGCCTCGCCGGAGAGTCCAGCCGCCACCAGCTTCGGGTTAAGGCACTCGGAGCCGAAGAAGCAGTGCGCGTCCAGGCCGTCGCGCAGAGCTGCGATTAGTGCTGCGTCCTTGGAGTAGGCGGAGTAGATTGAAACCTCGGCGCCCTTCGCGTCAGCATTGCCAAAGCAGTAGCTGTCGTCGTCGGGCACGAAGAGTTTCTTGCAGTTGACGCCCTCGAAGACCGGCTTGCCGTTCTCGTTGAGCACCAACGCCCCTTTGAGGTCGCGCAGCGCCCCGATCAACCCCTTAGGGATGTTCTGCGCGTTGAACCGAGCCTCGCCGACCTGGACGGCCGAGGAGAGGCGCCCGGTGGAAGTCGAGGTCAGGCCGTAACCGGCGTGCAGCTTGCCGTCGCCGAAGTAAGTGGCCAGCGCCTCGATGTTGGCAAAGAATGTGTTCTTGCCTTTGTCCGCCTTCTTGTGCGCGAGCATCAAGTTGGCAAGCGGGCACTTATAGCGCGCGACGAGGCTCTTTAAAACGCCGTCGCTCACTTGAATAGCCCCCTTCGCGGTATAGGCTTGCGCCTTGTAGCTGATCTTACCGTGCTGATAGGTCACCAGCCCGGGATAGTCTTGCGCCATTTTAGCGGCGTGCTCCGGGTCAGGATGCACATACCCCTCACCGAAGAAGAGCTGCGCGAGGCGCTTAGTAGACCCGAGCTTGAACTCGTCGCCTCCGGCAAGCTCGAAGATTTGCTTGCGCGTGTGCTCGATTGTCTGCCCCAAGGACTCCGCGCCCCAAGTGCAGTACTTCAAGTCAACGGCCATGCCGTTGTACTCGATCTTCGCGAGCTCCCGCTGTCGCGGCAGATAGTCGTCTTTCACAAGGCTCATTAACGCGTTCGGCTTCGTGCAGAGCACTTCCACTGGGAACTGCGTGTCTCGAATGTCGCGGGCTAGCTTCTGCTGCCGCATCACAGTCTCGCGGGCGGCCTTGACCTTGGCGTCTTCGGCGCGCATACGGTCCCGCTGGATCATGGCAATCTGGCGCGTCGCGTCGGCGTCGACGCAGGCGTAGAACATCAGCTCGTCGAGCGGGATGCTCTCAAACCCGCCCATCTGTTTCTTTTTGTCTTTGGGTTTCTCCGCTGCCGAGGCGCGGAACTCCCCTGCCTTTTTAGCGTTCATCACGAGCGTGATGTCTGACTTAAGCGCGTCGAACTTCGGGTTATCGAGCGCCTTCTCCAGAGTCTTCACCTGGAAGTTGGAAGTCTTGAGCACCTTAGCCTTGATGAGCGCGTCGAGCGCGGTTGCCACCGCTGCTGGCAGATTCAAGGTCTTTGCCTTGTCCTTGCCTTCAGGCGACGGCTCCGCGACGTTCACCCGCTCATTGTCTTCCTCAAGCATGTCCTGCAGCTTGTCCTCATAGCCTGAGAGTTCTGGCAGAAACTGCTTGGTAAGCATCTTGAGCGAGTAAAACCGCTTCTTGTCTTCTTCAAGAACGTGCTCAGCGAGCAGCGCATCCCACACAACGTTCCCAACGTCGCCCTGGGGCCAGCCGAGTTTCCAGAAGACTTTGTAGTCGTACTTGCCGTTGAACCAGATCACGGGCTTCTGGCTGGCAAGTAAACGCTTGACCTCCTCAAAGGCTTCAGCGGGGTCGTACATCGTGTTCTCCGGGTGCCACAGCGCAATAGACGCCGCTTGGCCGGGGAACCACGCGAATGACACTGAGAGCAGCTTGGTGCCGTCCCAGTTGGGGTGGAGCGTGTTTGTCTCGGTGTCGAAAGAGATCGCCCAGTTGGCAGCCGGCGCCCCGTCGTCCGAAAACCTGATGACGTGATCCACGAGGCTACGAACCTCTTGGATAGTCTTAGGGATCACGTAGTTTTTCTCAATCTCCTCGCGCGCCTTCACGCGCACCAGAGAGTTGGTTGCCACGCGACAGGCGCGCTCAACATCCGCTACTAGCGTGTTGAATTTGCCGTCTTGCGTTGCATGCGCTTTAAGCGAGCGCGTAAACACGACGGTGACTTTCACTCCGCCGACGTCTACGTCCTCGAACATTCTATTGAGAGCTTCGGCCTCGCTACGAACATGAACGCCGAGAGCTGTGAGCGAGTGAACGCCGCAGGCAAGAACAACAATACCCCGTGTCAGTCCTGCGGTCTTCCGCCGCTGAGCCGTCTGATGAATCAACGCGCGAAGATTTGACGAGCAAGAAAACACAACCTTCTTGTTCGGGTTCTCTACCGCGCACTTCACAGCGTAGGTGTACAGGACCTGAAGGCTGCTAAATTCACGCCGTGAAGTGACGTTAAGAACCGCAGCCTTTACGACCTTTCCGGCTGTGTCTTCAAATGTTTCGTGCATCGACTTGGGCTTCACGTCGCGCCCGCCGACGATCTGTAGTCGTGGCGGAGGAGATGGGGTGTCCCCCACAACGATGATGTCTGCGCCCTCGGGGCCGAGCGAAAGCGGGTGATAGTGCGTGTCCTTGAAGGCAGGACAATCGTTACAACCAGCCCCTGCTTTGTTACGCCATTCTGAGCGCGCACAGAGCAAGCAACTGAACGCCTCAGGGGGTTCAGTCAACGTGACAGTGGCCATAGCGTCCTTTCAGAGATTGTTGGCGGATCCCGGCCCAGACCCCTCGCGGGAGGCCGGATCAGTTTCAGATTTAGCGGCAGTCATCGCAATGCCGGTGTATTGAGCCGCGCGAGTCATAACGTGTTCGCGGATGCGAGCAATACGAAGCACTGAAATTTCGTGCTCTAACGCCATGATGTTGTTAGCCGCCAATGCCTCCATTACCCCGAACTCTTTATAGCGGTGAGGCCGCACAATGTCCGGGTGGTGGTCAATGAGCGCTTTTAGCTGATGCGGCGTGTATTTGTTGAGATCGTTCATCCGGTACATCGCGCCACCGGGAGAGGTTGCGGCGACGAAGTCAACGATCAGCGTCCAGTTGTTTGGATTCAGCGTGACGCCGATGCCGGCGGCGTTGAGCATCTCGTAACCGCCCGACATAGTTGCGCACTGCATTACTGACAGAAACGAGTTACGCGCATTTGGCACCGGAACAACGGGCGCTCGGAGTATCTTGTCGTAAACAATACTGCTAGTGCTGCTAGCGGCTTCAGACAGCAACCGGCTTTTACGCGACTCGATCATCTCGGTAACAACCGGCTCCCACGGGATGCCGATTGTTTGCAGCACCGCGCCAATTGGGGCGAAGTTGCGTAAGAAGCGCGTAGGCGCCTGAAAGGACGCCAACTGCTTCTCATTCAAGAAACGATAGATGTCATCTTGCGCTCGCCGAAGTCGGGGCAGGAAGCGCAACACCCCGATCTGAATTTCGCGGCTAATCCGTAGAAGCTCATTGGAGTCAGTGAGCATCTTGCGTATCGTGATTTGCGGATCGCGACGCGATTCATCCTTAACCGTTTCAACGATGTAAGAGCGATTGGCCTCTTGCTGATCGCGCGGCTCCTGTACAGAAGTCATCATGATCGGCATGCGTACAACGTACTGGATCAGCTTTCCGGTTGGCCCAAAACGCTTAATTTTTGCGCCACCCTCGAAGATCGCCTGCCGAAACATCTCGTTCATGTCCTCCAGCTGCTTGCTCTTGTGATTGGGCATGCTGGGGTCTTGTGTAGCCTCCTCAAGGATTGCGGCTAACGTGGAGCGGTTGAACTCCAAGTAGGTCGAAGCCTGGGTATAGCCAGAGCCGTAAGAGGACTGCTGAACAATTTGAAGGCCGGGATACTGCCCTTCGCCGAACATTGACGCGGCCGTTGATTTACCGGAGTTCGACTCGCCGTTAAGGCGCGTATTGCTCTTAATGTCAAAGGCATCCCCACAGGCATACACAAAAATCAGCGCGGCCAAGTACGCGACGTCTTGCTTCTGGTGGCGGAACTTCCAACCCGCGTCGATGAGCTCGCACAGTCGCAAATAGTGATTTCTCAACTGTTCAGCTGTAATGTCGTTCGCTTCGAGAATATCTTCAACGCCGTTAATGTCTCGTGACCACTTCCGCTGATTAGGAAGGAACAAATACGCCCCGTCTATCGGCCCTTCGAGTTCAACCGCGGTAACTAGATCTGTACGGCTGTCGTTGGTGAGCCGGTACCAGCGGTCGCCCACGTGAAGCCTGGAGATTGACATCTCGGGGTCATCAGGGTGCACTTCAAAGTGAAGGCCGGTGTTGACCGGGGTACACTCGTCTTGCGTAAGGACCCCTTGATAAATTGCTTGGAAAGCAATTTTTAAGTAATCAGCAATGTATTTCTGACCATCACGGATGGCGGCGGCCGTCGGCACATGTTCTTCCCCCTCCTTACGCCCAGGAAGACCGACGTGCTCTACGAAGAATGTGTACATTTCGCCGTACACATTCGCGAGAGCAGTCATGATGGCTGTGCCTTCATTCGTATTAACGGGAAGATACCGGCGCTCGCGTTTATGAAATAGAAGCACAACGCCGGGCTTCATCTCATCTTTATAAAGAATCGCGAAATCGCTCTTAATAGTCTCAATAATTCGCGCAATAAACCCGGCTTCGTCGTCTTTGATTTTGACAATCGCCGCTCGAAGTGGGCCCTGCGGCACCCCGAGCGCCGTCGAGACGCGCGTAACAAAAGCGGATAACAACGCCGGATGGCGCACGCAGCAACCGAATTCTACCGCTTTTTGCTGCCGACCCAGAATGTTGTTCTCGGGTACGGTTAGCCCATCTTCAATCGCCCGATCGGAAGCCCAAGCGTCCGAAGGAACGAAATTAGTATCTGCGTCGTCGATGATGAACTTACGAAAGTGCTCCCAGCCATAATGCTGCAGCGCATCGTCGGGGTCCTTGACGGTAAGAACTTCACCCCGAAAACCCTCCCACCCCACGAACACTCGGGTCTGAAGATGCAAGGCAGACATCAGGCGGATCTTGATCTGATCTTCGCCTCGCCCAAACGCCGGGTCAGGATGATCCATCAAGAGATCAGCGGCCTGAAAGCCGGCGGCATGAAGCGTGTCTGTATCGTTATTCGAGCCGGCCGATGCGACAAAGAGAAGATCAGGAATTGAATGTTCGATCACTTTCTCCTGCGCCGCGAGCATGCTGATCTCGCTCTCGACGACGATGACGCGCGTACGCTCAGGGTCTACTCGGCGAAGGCCCGTAGCGTTCGGCGAATAGAGCCCCAGGTACCCGACGGGATCGCGGTCCGTGAAGCCCGGCAATACCCAGAAGTTGTTGTCGGTACCGCCATCGCGAGAAACCCGGCGTGTTCGAATCCGACCCGGCGTGTTGGTCGAGTATCCGGTATGGAATGTCACGGCGTGAAGATGCTCCGCCGGCACTTCCTTGTGCATCTCGACTAGCCGGCCAAGAATCGCCAGCCGTCGCTCCTTGGTGTAAGCCGAGGACGTTAGGCCTGCGCGAAGCTTGGTCTCCCACGTCGACTCAATAATCCGTTTGGCTAACGCCAAAAACAGCGTCTCCGAGGGCATGATGCCATAGGGGAGATACGCTACCTTGTCCGGGTCCAGCCGCCGCTGTTGAAACAACCAATCGAGCACTGGTCGCAGCGTGACAACCAGCGCGTCCGTATAGTAGGGCTGATCGTCAAGTTCAACGGGGTTTCTGTGCAAGTGATAACTGATTAAGTTGATCAAGTGCTGATTGCAGGCCTCACCGAAAAAGCGCGTGCTCTGCTGATGAACGTCCAGCTTTTCAAGCTGCTTAGTGACTTTGTCGTTAGCAACACGAACACCGGTAATTTCGTGAATCTTTAACAGCGCTTCGGTATAGCTGTACCCTAAGGCTACGCGCAGTAATTCCAGCAAATTATTGGTACGAAAACCACACGACTTACAAACGCCATAATTGATATTGGGGAAGACATAGAACGAAGGTTTTCTGTCTTCATGTTTAGGGTCGACACAATTCATTAGCAGGGTCGAAGCGCCCCGCTGCGTGATCTTCTTTTGAGGAAATAGCTGCTCGAACAGGTGTCGAAGTTTTGACACCTGAAGACGTTCGAGTAACGTATTTCCAAAGGTGTGCCCAACTTGCGTGTCGGCCGCACCTGGAGTCTTTGCGCGAGTCATGCGGGAGCCCTTTCCGCCAGCGATTACAGATTCGGGGTGCCTCCACCGCGCCGTTGCCGCCGCTTCTCGACCTCTGCGAGACCAACGTTGCAGGCATCAACGTAGCCGCAGTAGTCACATTGCCAGCCTGTCTCAGGCGTAGCAGCGCGCTCGTCGATAAGCTTCAGCTTGTGCGCAGACTTGTTTAGATAAGTCGCTAACCACGTACGCAGCCGCCCAACTTCATCCCTAGTCCAAGCGCCGGAGTTCCCGTTTTCGCGGGGAAACCAATCGACTTGATCTGTTCCAATGTAGTTGATTCCGCATTGAACAGCGGCCACGGGAAAGTTGGCCATAACCATGAGCATGTAGGCGTAAAACTGCGTCGAGTGCTCTTCGATCTTTTTCTTTTTGCCGCTCTTGTGGTCGAGCACAATCATTACGTTGTCACGAGTAATCATGCCGTGATCGAGAACGCCGCGCAGTAAGCCAGCTCGGTCAAAAAAGGTTGTCTTTGAAAAATCCGGCTTGATAGCCAGCTGATGCTCAATGAACTCTTGAGTAACACCGTGGTTTTCTTTGAATCGCCGAATGCGTACGCCAAAGTCGGCAATGGCGGGAATACGCGTCAAAACTTCTCGGCGCTCCTCTGTGGTCAACTCTTCCTTGGCCGACGCGGCGTCAAGCAGCGCAGGAAGGTCTTGACCGTTCTGCTTTAACTCGGCTTCGAGAAGCGAATGGGCGACTACCCCGACGCGCGACGAGGAGCTCTTCTTCCCCTCCTTCATCTTATCGACGTACTTATAGGCGTACTGCACGCCGCACAGATCAAGAAGGTTGGCCTTAGAGATAGACCATGGCCCGTGCTTGAGAACTCTCTCGTCGAACATTCTCGCCTCGCGTTCACGCCGTGAAAGGCAAACAACCAAAAAAGACGAAGCGGCTCGGAAGGTGCCGAGGCACCTCCCGAGCCGCCGCCAAGCTTACAGGTTGTTCTTGCTGTAGTCAGGCGCGGCGCTAGCGGCCGCGAGGAGCGCCGTCATGTCGGCAGCACCAGAGCCGCTCGCCTCCTTGGGCTGCTCGGCTGCGAGATAGATCCGCTGGAGGTCGGGCAGATAGGACTCGTGCAACACTGTGCGCGACAGCGTGCGGAACACCCCGCGCTCCTCCGGCGTGGTCTGCTCGCCCTGCGGCGCGTCGTCCGTGGCGTGGGGCGTTGCGGTGAGTGAGAACCAGCGGCCGAGCTCGTTCTTCTCTTCCGCGACGCCCAGGTCATACCACACGTCCCACGGGCGGCCCTTCTGGCGCTGGATGACTTGCACCGCCTTCTTCATAGAGGCGCCCTTGACGGTAATCGCGTAAATGCCCTTGAAGCCGCGCAGCACGAAGTAGATGCGGGCGTCGTTGGTGCAGGCGTCGGGCGCCCACTTGCCGTTGGCGTAGGGCCGGTTGGGGCACGCGGCGCAGGCCCCGTAACGAGAGCCCCGATGCCGATCGAGCGAGTAGCAGATCGGCGCCTTGCTGTCCGGGTCAATGTCCGGCGGAAGCGGCCGCGACTTGTCGCGCGGCATCTTCAGCGTCCGCGTCTCCTCGATGAGGATGATCGCGGCCTCGAAGGTCTGCCCGATCTTAAGGGAGCGAGCCTGGTTCTTGTCCCACGCCGCGAGAACGAGGCCGTCGGCCGTGTAGACCGAACCGACCGGAGCTGCTGCAGGCCGAGCGGGGTCGTCGCCCACGCCGTGGTAAAGCGCGGCCTTGGGGATACGAAAGTCTGCGCGCGCTGAAACGAAACCCTCGCGCACCGGGTTCAGGCTTTCGATAAGAACCTCGAAGTTCTCACGCTGCGCGGACGGAAGGTTCTCGACCATCGCCGTGAGCTCGCCATCGTCCGGCGCGGGTGATGCTTGAAAGAGCATCTTGATCGGCTTGGGGAGGTCGTCGGTCCAAACCTTTGGCGCCATCGCCTCGGCTTGAAGCGTGGCGAGGGCGCTCGCAACTACGATAGGCGCGTCAGGAGTTTCGATCATAGGAGTCTCCGAATCGGTGGTGATGGTTGTTTCAGTGATGACGGGTGTCTCAGGAGTGGCGTTTTGGGAGATGGTGGTGTTAGCTTTCTTTGCCATTTTTTCCTCGTGGGCGCTCGGGACTGTTCCCAAGCGGCGGCTGTCTTACCTCAAGTCTAAGCGGTTGTAAACAAAAAGGTTTAAACATGGACCGCACTGGCGACACGACAACGCAGTACTTCAATGAGGTTAGCAACTACAAATTGCCGTCTTTAAAGGAAGAACGAGAGCTTTTCACGGCGTACAAAAACGCTCAAACAAAGGCAGAGCTAGGCAAGACTGCAAGAGAACGCGCAGACGGCGCGCAAGAAAGAAAAGTAATCGGGCAGCGAATCGCGTGTGGCTATTTGCGGTTTGTGATCCTGCAGGCGCGACGGCGCACCAACGATCCTCAACTTTTGAAAGATTTGATCTCTCAAGGGAACGTCGGGCTGATGATCGGCGTTGCGCGATTTGATCTAAAACACAACGTACGGTTCCTCACGTACGCCGCGTCGTGGATCAACGTCTGCATGCAGGAATTTCTGCACAAACTCGGGGTCGTTCACGTCCCTAGTCACACTCGAAAAGAAATGCGGCGGCGGCGGTTGCAGGAGTCCGCGCAAATGGCGGCAGGAACGCTCAGCGACTTTTCATTTGAAGAGCCGAGCACGTCCGACATCGAAGACGCCGTAGTGCCCGCAACTGACGACACCGAAAGCGAGGCGGCAGCGGCGGATTGCAACTTGCTCGACTACATGGAACAAGCCGATCTCAGCCGGCTTGAGCGCATGGTAGTCGTGTATAGCTTTGGCTTACGCGGAACTGAAATGAAGAGCGGAGATATCGTTCAGCTCTTTTTTGAGCTAGACGGATCAATCTTTGACACGAAACAGATTGATCGCTTGCGTGATGCAGCGATAAAAAAGATGAGGTCCCTGATGGCAGCGAAGGGGCTCGCCGCCATCAGGGACGTTCTCTAATCACTCCGCGTCGGACGAAGCGAGGCTCTTCGGAAGTGTCTTGAGGCCCGTAGCGAGCTTCAGGCCGTCGAGCTTGCCGCGCTCGTAAGCGAGCTTGGTCTCGTCGACGGTGTCCTTCGACCGCATCTTCTCGATCTTGGCGCCGACGCTCTCCAGCAGAGCATGGAACTCTGCCTTCTTGAGCGGCACGATCGTCTTGGGATCGAACAGGCCGTCAAACTCAGCCTCGGCGTCAGCCGCCGGTGCTGCGTCGTCCTCCGCGCCGCCCTTCTTGGCCGCCGCCTTCTTGGCCGCCGCCCGCTCCTTGGCCGCCTTCTCCTTGGCGGCCTGCTGCGCCTCCAGGCGCTTGACAGCCTCGTCGATGTCGTCCGAGGTCCACTCGGCCTCAGCGGCCTTGGTCGCCAGCGCGTACTGCTGGTCGGGATCCTTCACGGCCTTGAGCGCGCGCACCTTGGTGTTCGCGCCCGGATCCAGAAGGCCCTTCTTCACCATCTTCTGCACGCGCTCGTCGAGGTCGAAGACCGCCAGGTACTGGCTGACCTTGGAGTCTGCCACCCCGAGCTGCTCCTTGATCTCGGTCTGCTTAAGGCCGATCTCGTCGCGCAGCATACGCATGTACGACGCCTCGTCCCAGAACGTCAGCGCCTTGCGCTTGATGTTCTCGATACCGCAAGCGATGACCGCCTCCTTCAGCGTCATCGTCTTGATGTGAACCGGGATGACCCGGTTCTTGTCGTTGCCCGCCGCGATCGCGGCGCGCACGCGCTGACGACCAGCGACGATGAGCAGGCCCGTCTTGCCCGTCTCCTTGCTACGCACCGGCGTAACAAGGGGCGGCTGCAGGATGCCATTGGCCTTGATGTCGGCCGCGAACGCGGGGTCCAGCTTCGCGTCCGTGCTGTCCGCGCGGCTGTCGAAGTTGGGGAAGAGCAGCGTCCGGGGGTCGACGTTGTCCGCCGACGCCGTTGCCTCCAGGAGGTCAAACGGGAACGACTCCGCACCGGTCAGCGCGGGCTCAGCGGCCTGGGTCCTCTTGTTCTTCTTCTCGGTGATCTCGGGCATGATGGTTTTCCTCTTCTCTCTCTAGACTGATGGAATCACCTCGCAGAATTTTTCGTAGCTGCGAGACTACGTATTCGCGGTCAATGACCGCGAAGGGGAAGTCAAGGATCGATCGACCCTCGACGAGATGTCGATACGCTCTCCAGAATTCAACCGCGAGGTTTAACTCGGTAGCTGGCGATGTCAAGTAACAAGTGAAAAGAAAATTGACTACGTCCCGGTGCATAA
>Ga0129333_10005666_pt1 | contig 11759 bp, 7 predicted proteins | sample CPB6_08_DNA_FD_94474 | JGI IMG/M metagenome (GOLD analysis project Ga0129333, IMG submission 94474) | Freshwater to marine salinity gradient microbial communities from Chesapeake Bay, USA - CPBay_Sum_0.6_0.8_DNA | ecosystem: Environmental > Aquatic > Marine > Coastal | place: USA: Chesapeake Bay... | reverse complement strand
TGGGATTTTAATAAACAAGTATATGCTAATGTAACCGGTAACTTAACAGGAAACGCTAGTACTGCTACTAAGTGGACAACAGCTCGTAATTTAACACTAAGTGGTGATGCAACAGGTACTTTTAGCGGTGTTGATGGTACAGCAACAGTTGACGCAGCAGTTACACTAGCAACTGTTAATAGCAATGTTGGTAGTTTTGGTAGTGGAACAGCTGTACCAGTAGTTACAGTAAATGCAAAAGGCTTAATTACAGCCGTAAGTACTAGTTCAATACCTACAGCTACTAGTGGGGCTACAAGTGGATCAGCAACAAATGGTTTAGCAAGTTTTAGTACAAGTAATTTTAGCATAACTAGCGGCTTTGTAACTATTTCAGAAATAGACGGCGGCTCTTACTAAATTAAAGTAATAATATTCCTTTCTAGGAAGTAGCACATGGCATCTTTGCTTAAATTGAAAAAAAGTTCAGTCAGTGGCAAAGTACCAACAGCTGCTGACTTAGAATATGGTGAATTAGCTATTAATTATGCTGATGGAGTTTTATATTATAAAGACTCTACTAATAATATAAATAGTATTGGTGTACAGGGAATAGTAGGTTCACAAGGTATAACCGGGGCACAAGGCATACAAGGTGCCGGAGCAGGACTAGCAGTAACAGAATATATAAATTATACGTATACTGCTGATGGTAATACTACAACTTATGCCGCTACAAGCGGAGTAAATGTAAATAATGTACTAGTTACGCTAAATGGTATATTGCAGCGTCCAACTGTAGATTATACCATTAGTGGCTCTAACATAGTACTTGATGTTGCACCTGCTAGCGGCGTAGTAGTACAAATAAGAGTATTAGGCGGATTAATAGGTCCACAAGGTGTAGCTGGTAGTGGTTCGCAGGGTACTGCTGGCACATTAATGCAAACCAGTCTTATAAATAGTAGTAATACTATTAGTAATACTATTACTGGTGTTACAGCACTTAGGTTTGATAGCGATAGCGGTTTTGATTTAACTGATCTTGGAAATGGTGCCGTAAAAGTAGGTATGAATTCTACTTTTAAAACCTGGCAGGTAGACGGTCAAACAGATCTAGTAGCTACTGGGCTAGATACCATAAAGTTTATAGCTGGAACAGGCATACAGATTACTACAAATTCTAGTACAAATCCAAAAAGTATAACTTTTACGAATAGTATATCACAAGCTCAAAGTGCTCAAGGCGTACAAGGCGTACAAGGTATTAGTGGATACATAGGTGCAGACGGATCTCAAGGTACTACTGGTAGCCAGGGAATACAAGGTACTATTGGTAGTCAAGGAATAGAAGGATCTCAAGGTACTACTGGCAGTCAAGGAATAGAAGGATCTCAAGGTACTAGTGGTAGTCAAGGAATACAAGGTACTACTGGTAGCCAAGGAATACAAGGTACTATTGGTAGCCAAGGAATACAAGGATCTCAAGGTACTACTGGTAGCCAAGGAATAGAAGGATCTCAAGGTACTAGTGGTAGTCAAGGAATACAAGGTACTACTGGTAGCCAGGGAATACAAGGTACTACTGGTAGTCAAGGAATAGAAGGATCTCAAGGTACTACTGGTAGCCAGGGAATACAAGGTACTACTGGTAGTCAAGGAATAGAAGGATCTCAAGGTACTAGTGGTAGTCAAGGAATACAAGGTACTACTGGCAGTCAAGGAATAGAAGGATCTCAAGGTACTAGTGGTAGTCAAGGAATACAAGGTACTACTGGCAATCAAGGAATAGAAGGATCTCAAGGTACTACTGGTAGCCAAGGAATACAAGGTACTACTGGTAGTCAAGGAATACAAGGTATTACTGGTAGTCAAGGAATAGAAGGATCTCAAGGTACTAGTGGTAGCCAAGGAATACAAGGTACTACTGGTAGCCAGGGAATACAAGGTACTACTGGTATTCAAGGAATACAAGGTAGTGGTACACAAGGTACTAGCGGTAGTCAAGGAATACAAGGTACTGGTATTCAAGGTACTACTGGTAGTCAAGGAATACAAGGTATTACTGGATCTCAAGGAGTACAGGGTAGTGGTACACAAGGCACTGACGGTATACAAGGTATACAAGGACCTGCTGGACCAAGTGGCGGTGGTGGTGCTGGAACTAGTAACTACGGTGGTGTAGGGTATTTAACGTATAATTATGTTGGTAATGGTTCAACCACAACATTTGCTACTAATAGTGAAATATCAGAAGTAAATGTTGATAATATATTAGTAACAGAAAATGGAATTTTACAAGTACCAACTACTGATTATACAGTTACTAATACAAATGTAATATTTACAACGGCTCCCGCCACCGGAACAAATATTCAAATAAGAATATTAGGTCTTAGAGGACTACAAGGTACAACTGGTTTGCAAGGAAGGCAAGGTATACAAGGTGTACAAGGATTACATGGACAATTTGCTGGACAAGGTGTACAAGGTAATCAAGGAACACAAGGCTTATCTTCACAATTAGAAAGGCACTATCATATACCAGGTACTATTGGAATATCAACTGGGACTAATAGGTGGTGGATTCAAAGTAACAGTTTAATTACTCAATTAAGAGCGCAAGTTACAACCGCACCTACAGGAACAAGTATAATAATAAATATAAATAAAAATGGTAGCCAAACAGCACAACTAACTATAGCGGCTACTACTAATTCAACAGAATCTATTGTAAACATATCGGCGACAAAAGACGATTACTTTACCGTTGATGTAATACAAAAAGGCAGCATTATTGCCGGAATAGACCTAGTAATTAGTTTTTTATATAGAAGGATATAAATGTTTACTACAATTTTTGAAAATGGCACATTAAGTATATTTAAAGATACAAATATACTTATAGTTCAACCATTTAAACCAACTTCAACTGGTATACAGGAACCGTGGGTTGATCAGGAACAAGCTATTGCTTGGTGGAATAGTGTCAAACATTTATATGACTATGAATTACCAGCAGAAAATATAGAATCTACACCTAGTAACTAATGGGTAAATTATGGCACTAATACACCGTTCAAAAACACAATTTAATTTTCCATTAGTATGGGTTGATCCAGACACTACAAAAGATAGGATTTGGATAGACGGATTCGCCTATACTTATACTGCTTTAGCGCCAAAAGCATTAGATAGATTCTACTGGCAAACTAGAAGTAATGTTAGAAATACTAGTAGCACTGTAGATTTTGATGATTATGCTCCTATTCAAACAGGAAATTTAGATGGTAATGCGTGGACAAGCGGCAATAATGTTGCATATGCCTGTCCTGGTTTATTTGATAATTGGATACTTAGTTTAGATTATCAAAATTATAAACCAACTAGAAATTGGCGTAGTGCTGGTGGTTTAACTGTATTAACATATCCTAGAACTAATAATTCTACTCATCAATATGGTGACTGGTGGATCGGTGAAGATATGGTTGATAGATCTCAAGCACACAGATTAGACGATACTGCATATTATGTTCACCTTTATGAACAAACTGAAAATATCAATTTTACAGCAGAGTCCTGGAGTTATAGTGGAACTACTATTACAGTAACTAAAACAAATCATGGACTATACTTTGGCGATGTAGTTACTATTAGTGGTATGACAGCAACTACTAACGCTCCGTCGGGAACTTACTTTATAGCTACAGTTCCTAATAATAATAGTTTTACATTTACTGCATTACTGACACCAACAGGAACCGCTGGTGGAACAGTAACGGTTACAGGAACTACAAGACGTGGTTGGGGGTTAGAACATGAGGGACAAAGAGCTACTTACGCTACTAGTGGAATGTCCGTTAGCATAATTCAAGGCTACGATAACGTTTACAATGATAATGATGCAACCGTTGATACAGCATTAAAAAATACAGCTGCTCGCAGTAGACCATACTTTGATCAAAAGACTCTTGGTGGTGGCTGGAAATTCTTTTTAGGTGTTGATGCTCAATTTTTTTGGGTTGTAAAAACTGAAGGTATAACTAATTTCGATTATTCCGTATTAAAATATGATATGTTAGGCGGTGTAGGAACAGAAACCACTGTACTAGCCGCTACAACAGTTACAACTCCATTAGCGAACGTTATACCAACTATACCTAGTAATTTACGACATGATGCAAGTAATAGAAAGGTATTTTATAGCAGCCATTTTAATACTACTCAGCTAGCCCCATTAAGACTTATTTGGAATAAAGATGCCGGTACTATATCTACCAGTGCATGTACACTTATTTATCCTAATACTTATAATTTTGCTACATATTGTGCGCTACCAACTGCAAATAATTTTAATAGCTTTGGATATAATAATTGGTGGATTAAAGGACATCAATTTACTAAAAATGGCGTAAATTATATAACATTTTGCACATTAGACAAATTTATTTATTCTAATAGCGCCAGATTTCCTAGCAGAAAAGCCAGAACTTGGCTCACATTTTCAATAGGTGCTGATACCGCTGATGATAATTTAACATTTCATAGTGCACTAACTTTTGAAACAACTAGTGTTTTTCCTATGGGATGGGTACCTTATAATAATACAGGTACAAAATTAGCTATATTTAATAATATTGGTTCTGGTGTTTGGGAATTTAATGATACTACATTTGACGCAGATAGTTGGACATATACTACTATTAATAATACACTATCAAGAGTTGTAGTAACAAAAACTAACCATGGACTAACTGTGGGCAGCAGCATTACTACTGCTGGAACAGCAAATGCAACAACTAATCCACCCATTGGCGATTATGTTATTAGCGAAGTAATATCAGCAAATCAATTTGCATTTATTGCAGATGCAAATAATACTGGTGTAATTACTGGTACAGCTACCGGAACACTAAATATTAGAACAGGCTGGCAGCTTAATTTTCAAGCATCACTTAGAGCTCGTGGATATGGTATAGATGCTTCTGGAAGATTATGGATAGGAACTAGAATAACAGGTACTGGCAGAATGGAAGCTCACGTTATTGGAGAGACTGTTCCAGCTACTATTGATATAAAGTTAAGCAATCCAGCAGCAAATACTTTTAATAAATATATTTATACTACTGGTGATGAAAATACAAATATACTTGTAAATGTTTATGATTATATGAATAATCGTGTAAGCAAACCAGTAGTACTAACTATTAAAAGTAGTAATGTTACTTTTACTGGAGGAGCTACTAGTATTAAAATAACAAGTAGTGCCTCCCAAGATACTACTGTACCAATTATAGTTAAAAGTGTTGGTCAAACACTGATTACAGCTACAGCAGGTGTATAATGACAGCCAGAATAATTGCTTATAGTAAATATGATGCAAGATGGAATTGGGTAGTAGAAGATCCGGATAGATCAAAAAATAGAATATTTATTGATAATGTAGCCTTTGATACTAATACTTTAAGAGCCAGACCTTTAGAACAATGGGTAGTTCAAGATAGTGTTAATACAGGTAGAAGTAGTATACCTAACTGGAATACCCTAATACCTATTACTACTAATGGCAAATTTCAATCAGTTCATAGTACTTCTGCTACTACAGATAATGTTGCTTATCCAGGACACTATGATTCATTTATATGTTCACTAGATTATGAAAACTATCCTGGTTTACAAAATATTAAGGGCTCTAATGATGTAGCAAGTGCATATATGTGGCAAGATTATGGTGCTGCAGGTACACGTGGTACTCTTTGGAAAGGTTCTGACTTTAATGCCGGAAGTCATTACTATGCTGTGCAATCACCACCAATTGTAGTTAATTTCTGGGAAGATCCAGAACTACCAGGTGAATTTTATGCTCTACAGTTAAACGCGCAAGGTAGTTCTGGCGGAAGTTTTGTAGGTAAGAATAAGCCCCTAGTAGCTACTGGCTTGACCTTTACTACTAGTATGGCTGGCAGTACCAATAGTTTTTTCTTTATCGGCATAAATAATGATAAAACAGCTACATTTTGCAGTATAAATGGAAACACACAGGATATTATTTTTTATAATTGCAATAAAGATGGTAATGTAGATATTTTTAAGACCTTTTTACATCCTGGCTGGCCAATTAATCATTATCAATGGCCTAGTAATATCCGTCATGTATCAAATACAAGAAAAGTATTTTATCAAGGAGGGTGGGATAGACACCCATTGGATGAATTAAAACAGGCATTTTTTACTAGATTTGAATGGAATCCGGTTAGTAAAACTATAGTAGAAACACCATGTACTATTACATATCCAGTTGGAAAAACTCACAGAGATTTTCAACGTTGTGTTCAATTTGTTTCAGCTAATCACAGTGCAAATAGAACCGCTTGGTACTATAAACCACATCAATTTACTGTAAATGGAATTACATATCTAACGTATATGTTTATTGATAGATCAAATCACAGTAATATCAATCTTCGTGCTTGGGCAGGTGGTCGCGATAGACAAAATACATGGGTAACTTTTGTTGTAGGTAGTGATATCAATGATAATCAACTAACTTATCATAGTACTTTTACATTTCAAGGTATGCGTCAGTTTCCAAGATTTCATATGCCTATTGATCAAGTTGGTAATAGATTACTGGTTGGGCTTCAAGATAGGGTATATACTCTTACATTTGACGTAGACAATGGTTGGTTTGATCATGATAGTGAAAATATAGCAGTAAGATCTGTTGCTGTTGATAGCACAGGACGAATATTATTATCAAGTTCTAGTACATCTAATACTGTATGGGAAACTGTTTATACTTATGGACAAAGCCAGGGCTCCGCAACTATTTGGGAATATATACCAAGTACACCACTTTATATTGATTGCAAATTAGAGAATAACAATCTTATATATTCAGGAACTAATATAAATACTAATATTATTTTAAGTGTTAAAAATCCTGTTGCAAATACTAAAGTAGTTAAATCTATTAGATTAACAATTGATGGAAGCAACGCCGTTTTTGCAGATGGAACTATTAGCAAGATAGTTCAAACCTCTAGCTCAGCTACTATTAGTGTACCTATTACTATTACAGGAGCAGGCAGCCCAACTATAGCTGCTAGTTATGCATGACACAGTTAAATAATACTACAGATTTAGATAGTTATTCAGCTATCTCTGAAAACTTTAATAACTTAAATCGCACAGCTGTAGATATAAGAGTTTTGGAATCTACTGCATATTTAGTAACTTCTGAGTTTCAATTCTATTGTATTGGTTCAAAAAATATATATGATGTTATTACAAATATAAATACTGGTACACTTAATCAAAAAGTATCTGAGCAATTATTAAATAGAAATACTAGTTTTATTGAAATATCCAGATATGAGCCTGATCAAGAGGCAATAACTGTAGCCAATAATTTATTACAGTTAAACGTATATACTCCGGATGATCAAGAAATAGTACCTGCCGTTAGTATTACATCGGGTATTGACATAGTTTCATATTGGAGCTAGATATGCCAAAAACACTTGCATTAAAAAATGCTCAATTATATGGGTATGTTATAGAAGATCCGGATACTTCAAAAAATAGAGTATTCATAGATAATAGACCATATAAATTAACTGATCTAACTCCAGAATCTACAGATGTATTTGCTTTTACACCTGTTGTAGAAACAGTTACAGTTACAGAAAGCCCAGATCATAGAGAATTTCCTGTTATTATTACTCAAGGTAAACATGGTAATACTCTTGGTAATACTCGTACTCAATGGCAGGGTAAGTTAGGTGTATGGGATCCATGGTTGTGCTATCTTGATTATACTTTTAATAGTAATAGATGCTTTATAGATACTAGACAATCAGAGTATTTAACATTAAACTATCCAAGAGATTTAAGTACTGCAGATATTAGAGCAGATACTAGACTTAGTTACAGTATGACTAATACTCCTAGCTATCGTGCGACTACACTATCTCCGTTAGTTACCCCCATATATTTACGAGAAGACGGATTTTGGGTAGGATTAGATCAAAATCATACTAGTAGTTCAATAGTATTATATAAAGTAACTGTTGGCGGTGTAACTTCTACTGCTTTACGCACTCCTACTAATACTCAACATTTTGTATTAGGAGCCGATAAAACAGGGTCTGTTCATTTTTTAGAAGTAGCTGCTACTACTAATAATTATACGTTTTTTAAAACAGGTTATGATATAGTTTCTCAAACTTTTGGACCAGTAACTGGTGGCTTAAGTGGAATTATCGACCAATATCCTAGCAACTTTAAAAATCCCACTAGCGCAAATAAGGTATTTTATAGTAGTCATTATAATGCTTCTAGTATTTTAGCACCATTATGTTTTACTTGGGATTCCGTTAGTGGTACTATAAGTTGCAATAATTGCACTATTACATATCCAGGAGCAAATACATATAATACCTACAGCTCTATATGTACAAATAATAATTATGCAGCCACAGCAAATAATTTATGGTGGATAAAGCCTCACGTATTTTTACATAATGGTACTTACTACATAACTTTTATAGTTACAGAAAAAAGTATACCGTACTTTCCAACAGAGAGATGGAACGCCGCTCAAACACAGCGAACTTGGATAACGTATTCTATAAGCTCAAGCGATGATACGCAACTAACATTTCACAGTGTTATCAATTGGACCTTATGGTCAGATCTACCTAGAGCATGGGTACCTATTAATGATGCAGGAAATAAACTATTAATTTTTCAAACTGGTAAAACTACAGAGCTAACTTTTGATGTAACAAGTGGATGGACAGAATCATTTACACAAAATATAGATGTTAGATCTTATGGTATAGATAGTACTGGTAGAGTATATTTAATAACTAGATCTAATGCGGTTGCTGCTTGGACTAGTACAACAGCAGATACTTGGTCTGGTGATGGATGCAATACGCTTTATGTATATGAACCAAATATATCAGATAATTTAATAGGTAGAACAGAGCAGTCAAGCTATAATTATACTGGAACTACTATAAGTACTAATTTAATAGTAAATTCTAATAATAAAAACCCGTTAAATTCAATAGGTAAGTTTACTATAGATAGCACACTAACTCCATTCGGCCCAAGTAACGGATTTAGTTACAGTTTTGATGGCAGTAGCGCTAGAGTATATGGAAAAAATACAGAAGATTTTAATTTTTATACGGGCAATTTTACTATAGAATTTTTTATATTAAGTCATATAGCTTGGTCAAGCCAAACTAATTTATGCGGAGTTATAGGTCACAAGTCCACAGATGCCAACCTAGGTTGGCAAATATACAGAAATCTTACAAATACAAACAGAATGTGTTTTAGATATGCTGGCACTAATGACTTTTATTCTACATTAGATGTGAGTACCGGTAGTTGGGATCATTGGGCACTAGTTAGATCTGGAAATACACTAGCTTGGTATAAAAATGGAGTAGCGGCCGGTACTGTAACATTTACTGGTACTATTTGGGATAAAGAAGCTATATTGATGTTAGGATATAATCAAGCTTCAACAATTTATTTTAATGGCCGATTAAGCAATGTGCGTGTACATAAAGGCGTAGCACTATATACTGGAGCATTTACACCACCTAGCTCTACACTAACAGAAATACAAAGTAGCGGTACTAATATTACAGCAAGTATTTTAGGTCAATGCAAACTTTTAACAGCATGTACTAATAAATTAGAAGATACTGCTAATAATACTAGTATAACTACTAAATTAAAAATAATTGGGTCCAGCGTTACATTTGATGATAATAGTAATGAAAAAGTAATAAATACGATCGCGGGAAATGTTACAGTACCTATTAAAATTACCGGTAATGATGAATCTTTTATAGTGGCTTGTACACCATAATAAAGGTAATATAATGACAACAAAAATTACCTCAAATAATATTTCTAGTAGTGGAGTTATTTCTGGAAATTATAATAACCCAACTTTAACAGTTGCAGGGGCAGGTTTAATAACTAATTCTGTATCACAGTATTTAGTACCAGCTATTACAAATGCTGTAATAATAGCAGATGCTAATTGGAATCCTACAATCGCTACAACTGCTAGTACTACAACTGCTAGATTAATTATTACTGGTAATAATTTTTCAACAATAGATAGAGTTGCCCAAGTACATCCAAATACTACCAGTAATACTTACATTACGGCAGCTAGTACTGATTTATTAACTTATAGTAGAGCTTTATCACAAACGGTATCAGCCAACACAAATATATTAACTTTTTCTAGTACTGCTAATTTATCTGTTGGTATGGAGGTGTATGGAAATGCAAATATTCCATCGTCAACAAACATTATCAGTATTAACGGTAATCAAATAACTATTAGCAAAACTGTATTAAATTCAATAGCTAGCGGACAGAACATTACTTTTAGAACTAGTAATAAATTAGCCGCTACATTTAACAATGTATCTAGTGGAACCTATCATTTGACTCTAATAAATTCTAGTGGTGCTAGAGCTACAATGGTTAACTATGTAGTTTTTGCGTAATTTATAGGTGTATTTTATGACAACAAAAATTAATTCTAATAATATTACTAATACTGGTGTTTCTGTTGGTACATATCAAAACAGTATTATTAATATTAATGAACAAGGTCAAGTTACATCTATATCATCAGGACAAAAAATACCTATAATTACAAGCATAACTATCACTAATACTACCTGGTTACCAATAGATGACTTACAAGCTAGTACTACCTCAGCAAATCTAAGAATTTTAGGCGAACAATTTGAAACAGGATGCGCTGTATTATTTAATAATTTAGTAGCTACTAGCACTAATTTCTTAAGTTTTACTAGAATTACTACTTCAACACAGTCTTTTACTAATTTATTAGATTTTGATACTACAGCTGATCTTACTGTAGGAATGACAGTAAGTGCCGCTAGTATACCTTCTGGTACATTAATAACGGCAAAGTTAAGTAGCACAAGAATACAATTAAGTAATAGTATAACCAGTACTATAGGTTTAGGAAGTAGCATAACATTTTCAACATCTAATGAGCTAACAGTTGTAGCTAATAATATACCAGCAGGGATATATAATGTTAGTGTAATTAATCCGCAAGGCGGAATTGGAACAAAACTAAATGCAATTAATTTTAGTGCTAATCCGGTATGGGTTACTGCAGCTACATTACCGGCACAAAACCAACAAACGGCTTATAGTCAACAACTTTCAGCTACGTCTGCTACAGCTTATACAGTTGCAACTGGCAGTTCACTACCTGGAACACTAACTTTAAGTAGTAGTGGTCTTTTATCTGGTACTTTACCTGCAGTAAGTCAAAATACTACATATACATTTACTATTCAAGCAACAGACGCAGAGCTACAAGACAGCCTAAGAACTTTTAGTTTAACTGTATATAGGGGAGCGGCTACAGCAACCATTAGTCCAGCCGTTAATGGAAAAACTACTTGGGATTTTAATATAGACGGTCCACTAAGCTTAACAACTGCAGGTAGTTGGACGTTAACACCTACTACTAGTTTTTTTGCTATTGCAAAAGTTTGGGGTGCTGCTGGTGGTGGCGCCGTGAATAATGCAGCTGGCGGAGGAGGGGGGTACGCTAGCGGAAATATTAATTTTCAAAATGCCACAGCATTTAATTTAGTAGTCGGTAGCGGGGGAAATTATACTAGTACTTCAACAGGTGCAACAGGCGGAACTGGTGTAGGTACAGGAGGCACCGGAGGAAATGGTAGTGC
>Ga0129333_10005665_pt1 | contig 11760 bp, 6 predicted proteins | sample CPB6_08_DNA_FD_94474 | JGI IMG/M metagenome (GOLD analysis project Ga0129333, IMG submission 94474) | Freshwater to marine salinity gradient microbial communities from Chesapeake Bay, USA - CPBay_Sum_0.6_0.8_DNA | ecosystem: Environmental > Aquatic > Marine > Coastal | place: USA: Chesapeake Bay... | reverse complement strand
TTGAATGCACAAACTAAGGCAAGAATAATAGAACAGAACAGATAAGATGGCAAAAAGAAATTATTCACCATTCCTTCCTCCGGTCGAGTCCACTTACACAGTTAATGGATTGAGCTTCAAAACATTCACTACTAATTTTGAACAAGCAGACGATCTTTACAAATCCTTGGATAAAGCACAAGAAAGGGCTTATAATCTAGGATGTTCTGGGTACAGAAAAGTAACAACGGACTCAGTTGGAAATGTTTTATATGGTCCTTGTTCTAGCTTAACTACCTATACTGATATTATAAAACAAATTAAACCTGGGGATCGTCCGAGGGAATATTACAGCTTTGATCCAACTGACAATCTCTTCGATGTTAGGGATTCTGTTAATGACAAAAACATCAAAAATGGCTTCGATTATAAGAATGAAATTTTTTCTAGGACAATGTCACTAGTGATGTTCAGGGATCCTAGAAGAACTGCTATATTAGAAAACATGCAAAAGATTATTTTCGCTCTTATAGAATCAGTAAAGCAAATTAGAAACTTTGTAAACTACACGGTTCCTTCAAACAATAAAAGGGTGTTCTAAAAATGGCAGATAGACATTTAAAGTTTTACGATAAAAAGGGACATCCTCTTAATTTCGAATATGTTGGGGCTGAACCAACTACCCCGTTAACATTGCCGTTTACCTACGAGACTGCTTCTAACAACTCAACCCCATCTACGGGAAAGATCTCTTTTTTCAATCTCTCCAGTAATTTAATTTATATTAACTCTGTTGATGCAAATGGATTAGATATTACGTCATGGGCAAATTCGGTGAGTGAAAGTTTAATTAAAGGTGGTAAGATCACACTAAAATTAAATGTGATTCCTGGTATAGTAATCTTGGCAGAGATATCTTCTGCTTCGGTTTCTTCAGGTATCATCACACTCAATCTTATTAGGTTTGTTGGTACCTCTTCGGTATCTAACGGTAACATGGTTTATTGTGAAACTATTTGTACGGATCTTCCGGGGGGTTATTTTAGGGGAAATATTTATTTCGAGCCCGTCTCTGCTGGTCTTTACGAAAACGAGCAGATATTCATAATCCAGCAGTTTAAAGATTCAGTTTCTGGATCATCTTTTATTGGATTCCCACATACGGGAAACACCGGAGCGACTGGAAATCCACTTTGGAGAACTAGATGGGAAGACGACACCTACGGAAATGTTGATGTAAGCAATATAATTTTTACTTACAAAATTGTTGAAAACGATCCAGAAATTGGTGGGGATCCCGCTATAGTCAACTATCAAAATATCGCAATCCCGGTAATTCAAGATTCCTCCGATTATTACGCGGCAGGATACGTAAATACGGTTGAGACCTCTACCCCATCCAGAGCTTTGCAAATAAACATTGCAACAAACGCTCCAGATCAAGCTGCGGAAGTTTATCAAAGAAGGTTGATCATCGATGATATTACTGGAGCTTCTCCAGAAAAAGTAGCAGAAATTGATTTTTATTCACAAATCATCGGAGCCGATGAAAGGCTTGATGTTTTAACACGAAATCTTGGAAGGGCTTTTCTTGCAGAGGATTCGACAATTCTTAGAGAGCATGACCCGAATGAGCCATTACCTAACTACATCGAGATAAACGAAAAAAGAAAAGAGTTGATGGTAGCGGGGGAAGAAATATTCCCATACATAGGTAGTTACAAAGGACTTATAGGAGCTCTTAAATTCTTCGGTTACCAGGATCTTAGAATCAAAGAGTATTGGTTAAATCTAAATTACAAACAAATAAGTTTAACTCCACTCCAAGAAACACAGCTTTTCCTTGATAAGTATACAAACACTAGAACACCAAATCAGACAATCCTGATTGAGGACGTATTGGACAACGAAAATACTGGAAAATACAGACTAGAACAAACATACGGGCCAAACGAGGATGGAGAATATGTTCTTGACGTATCTTCTGAAAATACTTTAATTCCTTCCAAAACTTATAAAAAGACTTCTTTGTTTGGTCTTTATTACGACATTACTACAACTTCTTCTTTGGTCGACGAATTTGGTTATCCAATTACACCGGAAGCTTTCGCATTTACCCAAGAAGAGGTATTATTAAAACTTTTTGCTTTACAACAAAGACTAAAACAATCTTACTTACCTTTAAATGCCAGAATTATTGACATCACTGGTGAAGGTGTCTATTACAACATTTATAATACTAAAGCTTGGGTTGATACTGTTGATAGAAGCGACGTTGAGTCTGGAAATAACATCAGTTTTAAAACTAATCCAGATTTTGGATTTATCGAGGACTTAAGAGCTTTCGGAACTCGTACATTCCCAACTTCAATCCAAGCACCAATGAACTACTTCAACGTTGAAGATATAGACGTGATCGTAGTTGGAGGAAGTGGTGATGCTTTCAAATTTTCAAATTCTGCACAGTTTAACCCGACAATAGAGTTAACTAGAGGAAAAAGATACAACTTTAGTTTGAACACGACCGGGTTTGATTTTTTCATCACACAGGATGTCAATTTAAGTCAGATCGATCCAAATGGCATAACCAACAATGGGGCATCTGGCGGTGTCATCGCATTTGATGTCACACCACAGGCTACCGGTCCATATTACTATTATTCCAGCGTTAACACGTCCAAACTGAATGGTACGATAACATTTGTTGATGCTGATGTTTCTGACTTTGGTAACATCATTCCACCATTGCAAAATGGGCAAAATTACACGGCAACTCAAAATCTCTCAATGATTGAAGCCATTAATAATTTTTATGAATTAAAAATGGATGGCGATATAATCAATTTGGGTGACAATTTGAATTCTACCGAGTGCGGAGTTCCCGTTGGAATGCCAGTAGTTTTAGAATTGGACGTCGATACTTGGGATTGGAATGAAATGGGAATGTCTTGGGATTCTTTGATCTTACCGCAATTTACAAGCTTACAACAAGCTTTGACGTGGAGAACAATCGATTTCTCAGCTTATAATGAAATTGAATGGATAATTGAAAAATCACAAAACCAAGTAGGATCTGGATATTATTTTTCATTCAGAGGATATGCCGTAGATTTTTATAGACTTGCTCATTTCCTTCCATTCACTGGCGAATATGATGTTACCTGTTATCTGTACGATGCTTTTAACTTTAAAAATAGAAAGATTAGCAAGTCTGCGATTACAGTTTCTCCCAGATCTATTCAAATCGATGGATGGACCAGATATAGGGAAAACGAAAGATATTCATGGGATCTAACCATCAGAGACTGGGATTCATACGAATCCATTTGGGAATATCCAGCAGAAGGTAAAACACTTGACGAAGTTTCAAAACAGATTCCTGAAGCCATATTAGACTTTGCTATTTACGGAAACAATGGAATAGATGGCCAGCAACTTGAAGTAAAAAAAGATTTACCCGCTATAGGAGCATCTGGAAACATTCAGCTCTCTCAAAATATCTTGGATGTTGATAAGATTTACTCTTTGCTAATTTCTGGTAGCCAGTACGGATATGCAAATGTCTTCACTACACAGCCCCATGGATTTGTTGACGGGACACAAGTTTTTATTTCTGGGTCAATTCCTGATTTAAATAAATCTTGGTCTATTACAATTCCAAGCGGAGCAACCGGCTACTCTTTTCAAATTCCATATATCCTTGGTGTTCAAGCCGGTGTTGGTGCTACTTCTGGAACTGGTTCAATAGCGGGAGGAACCGCGTATTATGTACTTCCAAGCTCTTATCCTTCACAAAAGGTAACAGGTGGTGGTTCCATCGCCGTTTCTATAAACGGAAGACAAATAGGTGCTACCAGCTCTGGTTCTAATCTTCAATCGACTGCAAATTCAATTATTCAAGAAATAAATTCGGTGGTTACCCAGCCAGACTATTTTGCTCAAACGTTTGATCCGGAATCTAATCCTGTTACAATTAACTTGGTTGCTGATACATCCACAGGAAACATTGGAAACGGGGATCAAATTACGGTTTCTGTAAGTGGATCCTTGGTTTTAGTAAACAACGACGTGCAATTATCCGGGGGAGTTACCGGAAGCACTCAATACGTAGCGTGGGACCCATCTACCGGAGAACTCCCCGTTGCAAACCTTAAGTATTTCGGCACGAAGAACCTGAATTGGCAAACATTTACCGATTCTGCATGGGACGACGCGTATGCTCACGGATGGGATGATTTTGAATACGAAAATGGTTGGCTCGGAGGCTTTGAAATACATTCTTCGAAACCAGGAGATCATGTTAAAGTAAGCACAGGCAACGAGACTTTTCCATTTCCTGTGGGTGTGACTTTCGATGCTTCCGGTGGTACTGGAGCTTCTGCTTTTTTAACTTTAGGTTCAGCAGCAAGTCAATTGAATGCATCCCCTGACGACCACATTACTAATTTTTATTATAGGGTAATTCCGTCTAATGCAACTGCAAGTTTGACTACTAGCGGTCCTTCATCAATATCAATTTACCCATTTGCTGCCACGGGAGGAGCCGGAGCCACTCCTGCCTCCGTTCCTGGTGCACCACCTCCATTGACTGTTTCATTTACCGTAGCCACTGGTCCATAAAACGAAATTAGAATATGTCTTCAACTATATCGATTTACCAAACTCAATCTGTTCTATTTACAGATACTTCCAGCGGAGGTGTACCTCCTTATTCTAGATTATGGAATTTTACTGGAGGAAATATTTCTTCTGCTACTGGTGCAACTGCATACGTTTCATATGCAAATCCTGGATCATATACTGCAAGTTTAACTGTAACAGATTCTATTGGAGTTGCTTCGACCTTTAGCAGTGTTAGTGGGATAAATGTTTTACCCCCTGTTTTGACAGCTTCGTTTACACCAAGTTTGAACAGTGTCCTAATGTCCCAACAAGTGTCATTTACAGATACAACTACTGGAATGCCTACGGGTCCTACTGGATGGTCTTGGAGTATTGGGGGAAGTGGATTCGCATCTACACAAAACGCCAACATCACATTCAATAATTGGACAAGTGTTCCCGGAGCATCTATTGGTGATCCTGCGGGTACAACAGTTAATGTTCCAGTAATTTTGCAAGCATCGAACTCGTTCGCCTCGGATTCAGAGACGGTGAATATAAATTTTTCCAAAGTTGGAGTCCAGGAACAAACTATACTAAATAAATTTGCTGGAGGCGGACCTTATGCTAGATATGCTGATATAAGCTATTCTGGTATAATAGCAAGTTCTCTTGGGTATCCAACTTCAACTTACATTTTCGATATAAATCTAGGATCATATGGTAAAGTTGTTAATCAATTTCATTCAGATCTAGAGGAAGCTTATATGTTAGTAACAGGTTTAACCGGTAAACCTGAATTTCTTAGTTCTGGGGTTTCAACTGTTGCCGGGTACATTGCTATAGACAATAATCTCTATGGAGCAGGAACTCCTGAAATAGATTTTGGAAAATATGTTACACCCGCAACTAACGCTAAAAACATTTTTTTCACAGACAATGGAACTGTAGGAAATATAACAAATCTTATAAACACGAAGAACTGGTCTACCTCTTTGGTTTCATCGATTCTAACAAACATCCATCCTCAAATAAACTCTGCACAAGGAATTTACTATGGGATAATCTATCCAAACTCAGGAATCAGCGGTGGTAGAAATCCAATAATTTATTCTCCACAGTACTTAACATCTTTGGGAGCTGCCGGACAAAGTATAGATATTCGTATCACCGTCGTTTTAGGATCGTCTTATACCATGATAAGCTCGTTAAACGGAAATTTAGGGGTTGGAAACGAAACGGGAGGTAACTACTATACAATGCAAGATATTGGTGGAAATGTTGGGGTTGCTTCTATGCTGAATTCTACGATAGCAGCATCATCTTTACCCGGAGGAACTGGATCCATTGAATTCATTGCAGATTCCACATTGAACATTTATCCAGGCAGTAGTCCAGCTAGCTATAGTGGAATAAGATTGGAAGTTAAAAATAGAAGTATAACTTCTGTTTCGTTGAGTGATAACATTGAGAATTTGAACGTCACGTACGGACTCTCACTTCTTCCTGTTTTTTATACTTATACCGGTACAACGCAACCTTCCTGCACGGGCATGCCTCCTTTTTTCAATTTAGCTAATCTCTCATACAACGTACACGGTACAAGCGTTTATTACGGAAACGATATTTTCTAATCAAAGATAAATACATTAATGCCAACTACTTTTTTATACATTAACGACGCTAAGCTTGATTCATTTGGAGATGTTTGGGCTGTAGGAAGAGATCTTACCAAATATGATGGTACTTCTTGGGACTACTTCGATTCTTCAAATTCATCGGTTCCTTCTAATATCCCCTATTATTTGGACACTAGATCGATATCTATAGATAATAATGATAATAAATGGGTTGGATGTGCAGTTACTGCTTCTTTGTCGCAAGATTTGGTATTTGTTGCTGAGGGTGAACAAGCTGCAACAGGTGAAAGCTGGAGTTTAAGCCAATTTGGTAATTTATCTTCAATATCACCCAACTGGGATGTACCCACAATTTATGCAAGCCCATATACGGAAGAAGTGCTTGCTTTCATCTCTCCGCTTAACGGTGGTGCAGGAACTGGTGGAACAGCAAACACTGGAGTTACTGGAGGTTATCTCTGGAGATACGACAAAGTTGCTGGACAATGGTCTGAGGTATCTCCTGGTTACACCTGGCCTCATATTTACGAAATAACAGCTAAGGGTGAAGGAGGGAATTTCTTTGAATATTACCTTTCTACTAACGACGGATTACAAATTATACCTCCAGGAAAGTTAGACAATTCAGAACTGAATGACGGAAGCCTCTACATTCCACAACTTCGAAGACTTAATGGTTATACATCTGGCATTGGGGGGAATACGATTTATTCAACATCGTTCGATGAAAATGGAAATTACTGGGCTGGAACTGAAAATGGAATAACCTACTGGGACGGCAAGAAATTTTATACCTGGGACTATGGAGCCGGTGCGGGTGTTACTAAAGTGGTAGCTAGGAAAAACGGACACGTTTTCTTTAGAATCGGGGATCCCTTCCTGATATCTTCCACTTCGGTTGGTTTTTATCATTTTAATGGTGATACGTTCACACAATTTACAACTTCTAATTCCACATTACCCGATGACAGGGTAATTTCGTTATTGAAAGTTGATGAAAAATCTGTTGCTGGTTCTCTTACAATCTTTGAGAACGATTTTTGGATAGTTTCTGGTAACTACATTTCATTGTTTGATTACGTGATTCCTCATGTGTACGGAACTTCGAAATACACAGGAACAACAGGGTGGAATTTTGTTGATTATTCATATACAACTCAAGGAGGAACTACAGACACAGCAAGAATTCCAAAAGCAGATAAGTACTCCTGGGTATATCCTTCTTGGAGACCTTATGAAAACAAGTATTTAGAAAATCTACATCCTGGGCTAGATCCAAGAAATTTGTTTTTGGAAGCTGACTTCAAAGCAATTGCAAACGGGAGAGCGGGAACTCAGGATTATTGGAACAAAGGTGAGATTGTTCCTATCGAGGATAGAGACATTCAAAAGTTAATACCAAATTCCGAATGGTTGACCGACACATCATCATTCCAGCTTACTTCCGTTTCTAGATACAAAAATTTGAACGTTGTTACTGGATATAGTAATGAGTCGACGATCGATCTCGGTGAGTTGAATAACAATAATGTTACTTATTCATTAACCAATCCTAATCCGACAAATTCTGCAGGCGGAACCGCAAACGTCGGATTTGTAGCTTTTTATACCGACGGCGGACAAATTAAAACTTCAATACCTTTTAGAGGATATGAAACGAAGGTTTATAAGGCTATTTCCTCTCTTGATGACTCGTCCTTATATGTCCTAGGAACGTTCAAAAGATTCATAGAATTTTCTGAATTAGTTTTTGCTTCTACTTATCCTGGAGCTAGCTTAATGACTGCTACTGGTGTAACAGGTCCCACCGGAGGCCCAATTGGATTTTCTAATATTGCTACACCTGGATTAACTGCTTCATTCCAGTACCCATGGATTTTAAATGGACCAACTGGTGCTACCAGTGGAATATTCCTTCCTGAAACCAGTTTCCTAGAAGACAAAGAAGCAATTTTCATTGCAGAAATAGACGTTGACTTGGGCAACAAAGTAAGCTACGGAGATATTGACTTTTCACAAACAGGGTCACCACAATCACAATTTTGTCTAAAGAATTTTAGGTATTTTCCCGGAGCTGATGGATCTTACGACCCAACTGGTGTTATAGATGCAAATTTCTCTGCCCCGATAACTATAGAAGATTTAGATTTAGCTGTTTCTAAGAACTCTGTTAGATTTATATCAAACTATCTTGGTGGAATCTCTACTTTGAAAAATGGGTGGACCGGACAAAGTGACTTTCCAAATTCTCCAGAGTTCGTTTTTTCTGCAAAGCAATCTGCAACAGGATCCTATGACTATAGTGGATCTGTCATCGATTTGAATTCTAATTTAGCACTTAGAGATGGTTTTACTGTCGGCCTTTCTGGGGCAGGAACCTCATTTGTAGATGGGATTAGTTCCTTAGAAAATGGATCCACTTATTTGATGACTGGAACCTCTACTTACGGGGTGACATCAAATCAAATAAATCTATCACATCCGGATCCTGGTTATTCGTTCCCGTTTTTCATTTTGAATGATGTGAACAACAATGGAATTACTGGTGCCTTCATTTCGAATAACGGAGGAGCAACAGCAGCACAGTTTTCTACTTGGTACAATACAGTTAAAGGTTTTAAATCTAAAGATCAATATTTTCTGAATGCGTTGTATACCGGTGACGGAACTGTTAATTCAAACCCGACACAGGATTTCTTTGGACAAACTGACAGCGTTAATTTGTTGACTTTATCGATCGGTCCAGGGGGTTCTTTAGGTGTGGCTTCTACCTACGAATTTTTAGATGAAAACTATGGAAGTCCTTATTCGGTTAGTTTGACTGACCAAAGTGACGTTGTTGATAACGGTGATCAATATACTTCCATCTATTACCCGTTCACACCAGGCTCAACTGGAAGTGGAAATGTCATTCTTAAGAAAAATGTTTCCGGGACATACATCGATGAGTTTTCTACATTTTCTCAAGGTCAAACCGGCGATCAATCTCAGTTTAAATTCCACGTAAGCCAAAATCTGGACGTTTTTGTGTCTGGCTCAAGTACAGGAATAACTGGACCTGATAATCTGCCATATTCTTCAGCAACCGGGTCTTTCGTTTCTCTGCTGGAAAGTTATAAACCCGGTACAGGCATAGATCTGGGTAACATTATCTCAAGAGCTGGATCTTCTGCTTGGAGCTGGGTCGATGTGCACAATTCAGATTCTGACATTTTTGTTCCTTTGCTTTCGACAATATTTTTAAGTAATTATGATTCGAAAATTTTTGGAAAGAAAAACAACAGGTGGGTTTTGACAAACGCAATCACTAACGAAGTTTTGCTTGATGTCAAAGATGTAGAATACTTCATTTATACTTTCACTTCTTCTGGATACTTTTCTATACAAAACAGTGTAGAAGATTGTGCAGGGAATGTTTATGAAGTATCTAAACCCGCTTTTGTGAAAGTTGTAGATCAAACAATTCCAAGACAGGATGATCCAAATCCCGAGTTTGTTAACTCTAGAGATTATGGATTCATACAACCTTTGGTTGGGTTTGACTCCCAATATGATAATTTAGGGAAGGATTTAAGCGAACAGCAAAAACAAATAATGCTTGAAAATATGGTACCTTTCGGATCTGCTTTAATTATCACCGACAACCCGGATGCTACTTTTAACCCTATAACTCCAATTTAATTGTAGGAATATAGAAGTCTTAGAACCTCATCGATAGATTCGTGTCTATGGTTGTCTTTAAGAGCAACTGTGTAAACGAACCTTGACTCTTTTAATTTTGGAACCTCATGTATTGCCGAGTCGTTGTTGAATTTCAAATCGATTTGTTGACCGTCTCCGCATAGAATCATTATTGAGCCTTTTCCGAGTCTTCCTAAAACCATACCAAGTTGTTGCTTGGTTAGGTTTTGAAATTCATCTACTATAACAACTGCATTTTCAAAAGTTCGTCCTCTGAAATGGGTTAGTGAAACGAGTTCAATAATCTCATCTTTTTCCAGCCTTTCCAAATGATCTACTCTAGAATAGACCTTTCTCATATTAGATCTGATCGGAACTAGCCAAGGTTCCATCTTTTCCTCAAGTGACCCCGGTAAAAATCCATTGTCCTCGTTTGAAACTGTTGGTCTTGTGATAACTATTTTCTCACATTCTTTTTTGAGTAATCTGTCTAAAGCGATTTGTACTGCCAACAGTGTTTTTCCACTTCCAGCTTTTCCAGTAACGAAATTAAATGGATGTGAAAGGATTTTTGCTTTTGCAACTTTTTGCTCCTCGGATAAAGGAATTGAGAACTTACTTTTTTCGGTCATTTATAGTTTAGTTAAATTTTAAAACACGATTATTCCTTTGGAAAGAGTATTCTTTCCGTGATAAAATTAGATCAACAAAGATTTTTGTGGTTGTGAAAAATTCCAAGAATATCTGAAGTTTAACTTTCAGCATGTTTTGATGTTTGTAAATGATGTGATATATATTCCAAATTATAAAGGAAGAAAAAAAAATTAAACGATGTCAACAGTAAATACTACTTCCATTCTAGGATCAGATTCAATCTCAGGATCAAGAACTACGATCAATTCTAACTTTTTGTTACTCCAAAACTGGATCAACAATTATAACACCGTTTTCGGATTAGATACCGTAAATGGCATAATTGATTTAAGTGGTGCTTCGACCGGTAGGGTTTCAGCCAAGACCGGAAAATTTGATTCAATCATTGTACCAAGCGGAGGTACAGCTTTAGCTCAAATCAATTCCTCCGGAGCTGGTTCTTTTGCTAGTCTTTCAACGACTGTTCTTACAGCAAGCGGGGTTATAACATTTGGGGCTGGCTCAACACTTACCCAGGCAGGAACTTCAACTTTCACTGGCAATACTAATTTAAGTGGTGCAACTACTCTTAATGCAACAATGACCCTTGGACCATTAGGGAATTTTGCTAGCCAAAATTCTGTTGGAGCAAGTGGTGCAACTGCAGGTACAGCTTTCCCTGATTCAGCAACCGGTGGTGGTGGAGGTCGGGTTACATCAATCAGTAACCCTTATTTCATCACTGGATTAGAAGATGTAATTTATGCCTCTTGTTCATCTGGTTTTTACATGAGTGTAGGAACAACAGGGGCAACCGCAGCCAATTTGCCAGCAGGTTTAAGGATTACCATAATTAACACCGAAACTTCAGCTGGCTCGATACAGACCGGAGTTCAGGGATCGAACTATACAGGATTCAACACGGTTTCTGGCTATGGACAATTTCCTTCTACTGGTATAACTGTAGATGCAAATAGACCTTATCAATCTTCCATACAGCTCCAATGGGAACCTAGAGTAGGGCAGGGAACAGGGTCACAAGAGGGTTCTTGGGTGGTTCTTTCAGCAACAAATATGTCTTGGACCTAATAAAAAAATTATAATAAATGGCAAAAACTCCATTTATAAGACCTCTTCAAGTTCAGGGTGGTACGTTCTACGCTTTCTCCTCTGCTGCTGAAGATTTGTCTTTTACGTTTAATAATTCGATCAATAAGTTCAAATT
>Ga0129333_10005663_pt1 | contig 11764 bp, 10 predicted proteins | sample CPB6_08_DNA_FD_94474 | JGI IMG/M metagenome (GOLD analysis project Ga0129333, IMG submission 94474) | Freshwater to marine salinity gradient microbial communities from Chesapeake Bay, USA - CPBay_Sum_0.6_0.8_DNA | ecosystem: Environmental > Aquatic > Marine > Coastal | place: USA: Chesapeake... | reverse complement strand
AGATACAGAAAACTTGCGTCGAGACCGGCCAACTGACGCATGGCGAAACCCACCTTCGGAGCCGACCCCCCGCCGGCTCTGGGCTGACGTTACACCGTGATGTTCGGCAGGGACAGGAGAAGATTTTCGAGAAGCAGGCGCTCGTTGACATTTCTCCCGAGGGCGACGCTCGCATCTCGAATGCGCTTGACCGCTCGGACGTAGGCATCCGTCTGGTGATGGGCCGTTTCCTCAGTTGCTCTCTGCAAGGCGCCGCCGTATGCGATGGTCAGCAGTCGAAGACCGGATCGAAACTCGTCCGTTCGGTGTCGACGCGCCTCGCGCTTGTGGCGCTCTTCGAGTCTTCGTCGTCCGCTGCCCCGTTCGCCGAACTCACGCTCGCGTTCGATGAGAGCCTTCATTTCTAGGTCGTGTTTGGCCGCGAGAGGTGCCATGGCCTCCTCGACGGCATCGATGATTTCGCTCACGATGTCGAGAACGCGAGACGCCGTGCCGTCGAGACGCTGCGGAACTCGGGTGAACAGATCCATTCGCTCTTGAAGAGCGGGGTCCGTCGCAAGGATGCGGGCCCGATCGAGATCGCCGGCCGCAACGACGGCGAGGCGATCGGCTGTCTCTCGATCGACACCCTCGGCGACGAGTGTCTCGACGACGACAGCATCGGACAGTTCGCGAAAGTCGATGCGAACGCATCGGGACACGATCGTTGCAAGATGTTCGGGTACGTCGTCGAGGAGGAGAACGATCATCGTCGTTTCTGCCGGTTCTTCGATCGTTTTGAGGACGGCCGAGCGGGCTATGTCCTGGAGCAGGTGGAAATCGTCGATGATGATCACGCGCAGCGGTGCTTCCACTGGCGATTGGACTGCGGCCGGTATGAACTCCTCCCGGATCTGATCGACGGAGATTCCAGCTCCCTCGCGTTCCATCTCGAGGACGTCCGGATGAATTCCGCGCAGCACGTGATCTGCAGTGCGACCGAGTGCACTCTCGTCGCCCTGCAGTTTCGCTGCGACGAAAGCGCGCGCCGCGGTGCGCTTGCCGCACCCGGGTGGCCCGACGAACATGTATGCGTGAGCAGGGGAGTCCACGAGAGCACGAAGTTTCCGAATGGCAGCGTCCTGCCCGATGACGACGTCATAGACCGAACCTGATTTCGTGGCAGAACTCACTGAGGGAATCGACGCGTCCATCACAGGCCCAGACGGCTGGCAACGGTCCGCCACACCTCGGCGGCAATGTCGTCCCGAGACGCCATTGCGTCGATGACGACCCAACGGCTCGGATCCTTCTCGGCCATCAGATGGAAGCCGTTTCGAACGCGGAGAAAGAACGACTCGTCCTCTTGTTCGAATCGATCGAGATTGCGGCTCCGAAGACGGGTCATGGCTTCGACATGGGATATGTCGAGAAGGATGACGAGGTCCGGCCAGCGACCTCCGAGGGCCCAGTCATTGACGGTTCGGACCAAGTCGAGTGGAAGCTCACGCCCGTACCCCTGGTAGGCGATCGTCGAGTGGACGCTGCGGTCGCTCACCACGAGGCGTCCGCTCGAGAGTGCCGGCGAGAGGACCTCAGCTCTGTGCTGCGCTCGGTCACCTGCAATCAGGAGTGCCTCGGCGATGGAATCGAGATGGGTGTTCGTCGGATCGTGAAGGACGTCGCGAATGCGCGAACCGATCGCAGTTCCACCCGTTTCTCGCGTCGCGACGACATCGCAACCTGCAGCTATGAGCCGCTCGACGAGAGTGACGGCCTGCGTCGACTTGCCACATCCTTCGATTCCCTCGAAAGCGATGTATGCGAGACCGGTCACGGCTCGGTGGACGTCGCTTTCTCATCGACGTCTGAACCATCGGAGCCTGTCGTGCTCGCCGCACCCTTTTCGGCGGCGGTCTTTTGCGGTGCCGCCTTCTTTGCAGCTGCCTTCTTGGCCGGGGACCTCTTTGTCGCAGCTTTCTTGGCTGCGGCCCTCTTCGCAGGCACCTTCTTGGCCGCAGTCTTCTTCGCTGCTGACTTCTTCGCAGTTCCCTTGGATTTCGGAGTGATGCCCTTGTCGGCCATGTACTCACGGCGCAGGACGAGCAGTTCGAATGCTCGCTCCGGCAGCATGTCCTCCACGCGATCCCCCCGGCCGAGAGACGCGTTGATGTCACCGTCGGTCACGTAGGTTCCGAACTTGCCATCCCTAGCCACGACTGGCCGACCGCTCACCGGGTCGGTTCCGAATTCGCGCAAGGGTCCGCTGTTGGGGTTGCGGCCTCGGCGGTACACCTTGGGCTGCGAATAGATCGCAAGAGCCTGATCGAGAGTGATCGTCAGCAGCTGCTCTTCGTTCTCGAGGGTGCGGTAATCCTTGCCCTTTTGGAGATACGGACCGTACTTGCCGTTCTGGGCGACGATCGGCTCGTCGTCCGCGGGATCGATACCAACGGTGCGCGGCAGGCTGAGAAGCTGCGTCGCATCCTCCATCGTCATCCGCTCGAGCACCATCGTCTTGAACAGACTCACCATCTTCGGCTTGGCCATCTCGAGCGGCGGCTCTTCCATCGTTCCCCATTGGACATAGGGACCGAATCGACCGTTCTTCAGAAAGACCGGATGGCCGTCGATCTCTCCGATGGGTTCGTCGTTCTTCGGCAGAGCGAGAAGCCGCAGGGCTTCGTCGAGCGTCAGTTCGTCGGGTGTGAGCGAATCGGGGACTGCGGCATTCTCATCACCGCGCTTGACATACGGTCCGTACTTTCCAGGCTTGACCGCAATGACTTCACCCGTGGCCGGATCGGCGCCGAGCGTGAACGAATTGATCGCTGCAGCATCGATTTCGGCGATGTTCTGCTCGATCAGACGCTTGAGTCCGAGTTCGAGAGATGTGCTGGCATCGGAGGATTCATTCGTGCCGAAGTAGAAGCTGCGCAGCCAGGCATCCTTGGCGAGATGCTTCTGTGCGATTTCGTCGAGATCTTCTTCGACACCGGCGGTGAACTGGTAGTCGACGAGACGACCGAAGTGCTGCTCGAGAAGGTTCACGACGGCGAAAGCAGTCCACGTGGGGACGAGAGCCTGTCCCTTCTTCCACACGTACCCGCGATCCTGCACCGTTTGGATGATCGATGCCCATGTCGACGGACGACCGATGCCGAGCTCCTCGAGCTTCTTGACGATCGACGCCTCTGTGTAACGCGCCGGAGGCGAGGTGTCGTGCCCACCCGGTTCGAGCGAAGAAACAGGAACGCGATCACCGACGCTGAGAAGCGGAAGGAGGGCTTCGGACTCGGCAGCGTCTGCATCATCGTCACGTGATTCCTCGTACGCGCGGCGATGTCCGGGAAATGTGATCGTGGTTCCACTGGCGGAGAACTCGCAGTCGGCCTGGGGATTCGCGGCGGACGCCGGAGCGATTGCGCCGAGTCGAATCGACACGGTCACGCCATTGGCGTCGGGCATCTGCGATGCGAGCGTTCTCTGCCAAATGAGTCGATACAGCGCAAGGTCCGGTCCGCTCAGTTGGGAGGCGACTGATTCGGGGCTGCGCAGCGGCAGAGTCGGGCGGATGGCCTCGTGTGCCTCTTGAGCGTTCTTGACCTTCTTGGTGAAGAGACGCGGTGCCGAGGGGACGTAGTCCGTGCCGTAGTCGGTCCGGATCTGCTGGCGAACGGCGTCGATGGCTTCATCGGCGAGCGTGACAGAGTCGGTACGCATGTAGGTGATGAAGCCGCGCTCGTAGAGTCCTTGAGCAGTGCGCATCGTCTGCTGAGCGGACAAGCGCAGTTTGCGACCGGCCTCTTGCTGCAGAGTGCTCGTCATGAACGGCGCCTTCGGCGACGATCGATACGGCTTGTCCTCGATCGACCGAACGGTGACTGCTGCGTCGGACAGGCGGTCGACGAGATCGAGGGTGAAATCCTGTGCGAGAACCGCGACATCGTCCTTCGGTCGGCCGAAGCTGTCGAAGTCCTTGCCGGTCGCGATGCGGCGCCCGTCGATTTCGAGCAGCGCCGCCTTGAACGTCGGCGACGTGGCCGACATCAGATCGATGCCCCAGTAGGAGGCCGAAACGAAAGCGATTCGCTCGCGCTCTCGTTCGACGATCAGACGCACGGTCGGGCTCTGCACGCGGCCGGCAGACAGTCCGCGATTGACTTTTCGCCAGAGAACGGGCGACACCTCGTAGCCGAACAGACGGTCGAGGATTCTCCGAGTCTCAGCAGCGTCGACGAGCCCGTAGTCGAGGTCGCGGGGACTGGCGAAGGCGTGGTCGATCGCCGTCTTGGTGATCTCGTGGAAGACGACTCTGTGGACCGGAGTTCCCGGTTTCACGGCCGACTTGAGGTTTTCGATCAGGTGCCAGCTGATGGCTTCGCCCTCGCGGTCTTCGTCCGTTGCGAGGTAGACGGCACTTGCTTCTTTCACGAGCCGCCTCAGATCCTTGACGACCTTGGCGCCGCGCTCGGTCAGTTCGTAGGTCGGCTTGAAGTGATTGTCGACATCGACAGCCAATCCCTTCGACGGCAAATCGGCGACATGGCCCACCGAAGCCTGCACCTCGTACTCGGATCCGAGAAACGAAGCGATGGTCTTCGCCTTGGCTGGCGACTCGACGATGACAAGTGGCTTTGACATATATATGTGGCGTTACTGCATCACCGGTAGCCGAGTCACGTCGGCTGCTCTTCTGGCAGACGTGCGTGAGCCTCCACATGGATGCGCGGCAGTACCTTATCCAGCCAACGGGGTATCCACCAGTTGCGTGCTCCGAGGAGCTCCATCGTCGCTGGTACGAGCACCATTCGAACGAGTGTGGCATCGATCAGCACTGCTGCGGCGAGACCGAGACCGAAGAGTTTCACGGTGCGATCATCGCCGGCCACGAAGCTTCCGAACACGGCGACCATGATCAGAGCCGCTGCAGTGATGACACGTGCCGTGGACGCGAGTCCGTCTGCGACTGCCGTGGCATTGTCCCCGGTCCGGTCGTATTCCTCCTTCATTCGAGACAACAAGAAGACTTCGTAGTCCATCGACAGACCGAAGACGATCGCGAAGAGCATCATCGGGACGAATGGGTCGATCGGTCCGGGACTACCCACACCGATGAGGTCTCCGGCCCAACCCCACTGAAAGATCGCGACGACGATTCCGTAGGCAGCGCCGATCGACAACAAGTTCATGATGACGGCCTTCAGGGGAACGAGCAGACTTCGGAAGACCGCCATCAACAAGATGAACGACAGGAAGAGAACTGCACCGATGAAGAGAAGGACGCGCTCGCCGAAGTACTGACTGAGGTCCACGCCGATCGCGGTGAAGCCGCCGACGTTCACTTTCATCTCACTGTCGCCGATCGCGTCGGGAATGACGTCGGATCGAAGTCGATGGACGAGGTCGGTCGTTCCCGACGCCTGGGGTGATTCTCGTTGAACGACGCGCCACACGGTGATCTCTTGCGTTGCCGGAATCGGATCCGAGACGAACACGACGTCGGGATCGGCCCGCAACGCCGACGTCAACGCCGACAGCGTGGCCTGATCGAAGGGTTCCCCAGGCGCTGGCTCCGCGACGAGTGTCAATGGACCGTTGAATCCCGGGCCGAAGCCCTTCGCGAGGAGGTCGTAGGCGCGTCGAGCCGTCTGCCATTCGGCGCGATTGCCATTGTCGCTGAGCGCGAGACGCATCCCGAACAACGGAAGAGTCAGCACGATGAGCACGACCAATCCGGAGATGAACGATGTCCAAGGGCGGTTCTGGATGAATCTGCTCCATCGATACCAGAGCTGTTCGTTGCGCGGCTTGACCGGTCGATGACGAATGGGCATTCGCCACGAAGGAACGATGAAACTCGACGCCATGATCGCAACTGCCGCTGCGAGTCCGATCAGGACGAAGGACAACGAGTGGAAGACGATCACGCCGACGAGCGACGTCGATGCGAACGCGATCAGCGAGATCAGCGCGGCACGAGTCGTGACGTCGATGCGGTGACCGACCCAGGACAATAGAGCTGGCAGAAGGGTCAGCGATGCAACGACCATGACACCGACCGAGATCGCTCCTGCGACTGCGAGACCGTTGACGAACCCCATGCCCATCATGAACATGCCGAGCAGCGAAATCATGACGGTGATGCCGGCGAAGAGAACGGCTCGCCCGGCGGAATCGGCAGCTTCCAAAGTCGCCTGCTCCGACGTCAGACCCGATCGCAGAGCTTCGCGAAAACGCGTGACGATGAACAACGCGTAATCGATGCCGACACCGAGTCCGATCATGGCCCCGATCTGCAGCGCGAAATCGGGAACCTCGAGCGCATGGCTCACGCCGATGATGAGCGCGACTCCCGTTCCGAGCCCGATGAGTGCGGTGCCGATCGGCAATCCCATGGCGAGAACGGACCCGAAGGCGAGCACCAGAATGATGATCGCTGCGAGGAGACCGATCACTTCGCTTTCGGGGATCTCGAATGAGACGAACGGGTCGCCGCCGTATTCGACGACGAGGTCATCGGGAAGAGCCCCTTGGTCGATCAGCCGATTCCCTGCTTCCATGATGCTCGTGCCGAGTTGTATTTGAGCCTCTTGGGATTCGACTTCGGGAAGGCTGAGCACTGCATAGGCGATCGTGCGCGATCGGCCGACCAGAGTCGGGTCGTCGTACGGGCTGGTGATCTCGAGACCGGGAACTCGGGCCTCGACGCCGTCGAGAAAATCTGTGATGGCTACGGCGACCGCGAGGTCGTCGAGGCCGCGCTGCGATTCGAAGACGATCTGGGCGTCGGTGATCGAGTCGATCTCAGGAAACGCCTCTTCGAGCAGGTCCAGAGCCCGCAGGCTCTCGGTTTCGGGAATCGAAAAGCGCGTCTGGAAGGCGTCGCCTCCGAGAATGCCGTTGGACACGCCGAAACCCGAGCCGAGTGCCACGATCCAGATGAAGATGGTGAGCCAGTGGTGTCGAAAACACCATCCGGCGATTCGGACGAGCATGGTCGGGGTCCCCTAGCACGGTTTCGGTGGTGTCGTGCCACCTCAAGGCTACGGTCGTGATGGTGAGTGGTGCTCGTCAGGCCTTGGGCTGGGATGTGACTTGGGACGATGTGTGGAGCGACGTCTGCACACGTCATGGTTGGAATTCCGCCGATCACACTCCTCCTGGACGAGTGGCTCGAATCGACAGGGGATGGAGCACCGTCTGGTTCGCTCCGCCACGAGACCCGACTGCGGCGTCGACGACCTCTCCTGAAGAACCCGGTGATGTCGTGCGAGTGCGGAACATCGGGGCGGACGTCGCAGTCGGGGACTGGGTCGTCGTCTCCGACGACGTCGAACGCGTCGAAGGCGTCCTCCCTCGTCGCAGTGCGTTCATGCGCCGAGCAAGTTTCGAAGGACAGCGCGCCGAGGCACACGTGATCGCGGCGAACATCGATGTCGTCTTCCTGCTGCACGCGTTGATCTCCCCACCCAATCAGCGGCGACTCGAACGGGAGCTCGTTCTGGCATTCGACAGCGGTGCACAACCGGTGCTCGTCCTGACCAAATTGGATCTGATGGATGACACGGACGAGACCGCCCACCGAGTCGCATCTCTCGAGGCGGTCGCACCGGGCGTTCCTGTGCACGTCGTCAGTGGAATTCGCGGCGATGGAATCGACGGGCTTCGTTCGTATGCGGCGAACTACAAGACCGTTGCACTATTGGGAGCCAGCGGTGTGGGTAAGAGCACGATCGTCAATGCTCTCGTCGGCAACGTGGTTCAGAGCACGGCAGCTGTTCGAGAGAACGATCAACGTGGCCGCCATACGACGACAGCAGTCCAACTCGTTGCACTTCCTGCGGATCCGGTTGGTTCGGCCGGCTGGCTGATCGACACACCGGGCGTGCGGGCCGTCAGTCTCTGGTCGAGTGGCACAGGAATCGAGCGTGCGTTCGCGGACATCTTCGATTTGTCCGATTCCTGCCGCTTTCGCAACTGCAAGCACGACGACGAGCCCGAGTGCGCAGTGCGACGAGCTGTGACGGACGGTGTCGTCGATGTTCGACGATTGGACAGCATGAAGCGACTCGTCGCCGAAGAAGCAGCGCTCGAAGAAGAGCAGAAGGCCCGTTTGAAAGTCGAGGACAGACGCGGCTTTCGTCGGACCAAGCCCCCCGCTTGACGCTGATCGGATCCGGTGGATCGCGACGTGAGATCAGAGTTCGCCCGATGCCAATTTCGTTCGCACCTCGACCGCTCGTTCGCGGACTTGTTGGAGGTCGGTCAACTTGAATGCTGCTCGAACCTGTTGGGCGATGCGCGGATTGCGAGCGAAGCGACTCTCGTGACGTGCCATGAAATCCCAGTAGAGAGTGGTGAACGGACAGGCATCGTCTCCGACCCTCTTGGTCCTGTCGTAGCGGCAATCACGGCAGTAATTGCTCATCTTGTGGATGTACGCGCCGCCGGATGCGTAGGGCTTCGTTGCCATCATCCCGCCATCAGCGAACTGGGACATGCCGATCACATTGGGCAACATCACCCACTCGGCGCCATCGATGAAGTTCGCCCACATCCAATCGTTGACCTGCAGAGGATCGATTCCAGCGGTCAGACACACATTGCCGATGATCATCAATCGTTCGATGTGATGTGCGTAGGCACGTTCACGCACCCCGGACAGCACATGCGACACGCAGTTCATCCGAGTCCTGCTCGGATCCGAAAAGACCGGAGGGAGATCTGCGTCGGCGCCGAGCTCGTTGCGTGATCGATACTCCGGCATCCACGACCAATATCGGCCCCAGACGTATTCGCGCCAGCCGATGACCTGCCGAAGAAACCCTTCAGCGGATGCGATGGGCACATGTCCCGAGTCGTACGCCGATTGCACGCGATCGCAGACTTCGCGCGGATGCAGCAGCCCGATGTTGAGATAGGGGGACAACAGCGAGTGGGCGAGATGCCAGCTTTCCGTCGTCATTGCGTCCTCGTGAGGACCGAACTTCGCGAGCACGTCGACGATGAAATGGTCGAGACGGCGCAGAGCACCGGAACGACTGGTCGCCCAGAGCCCGTTCGGGTCGTCACCCGTGCACCACGGGCGCAGTTCACTGATGACGTCACGGTCGAGTTCGTCGAGTTCGTCGTGCAGTGGAGCGACGAATGCACGTGCGGCATCTTTCGGAGGCGGTTGGCGATTGTCGTGGTCGTAATTCCACTGACCGGTCACCGGCTGTCCGTCGTCGGCCATGAGATAGCCGAGACGTGATCGGTGCCAGCGGTAGAAGTCCTCCATCTTCAGTGTCTTGTGAGTCTTCGAACGTTCGAGTGCGAAAGCGGCGAAGTCCTCGTAGTGACAGAGGAATTGATTGCTGCGCACGACGGAGCAGCCGAGCGAGCGGACGAGTTCGAGACCGTTCCAGCTCGCAGGCTCCATGACATGCACCGAGGAAGGGCCGTACTCCCGGCAGTGGTCCTCGAAGCCCACCCGCAGTGACGGAGCCGAGCGATAGTCGACGTCGAAACCCTCGGAGCGCAACTCTGCGGCGAATCTCCTCATCGACGCGATGATGAAATGTGCACGTTGGATGTGCCACTTCTTCGAGCGGATCTTCGCCGCACTTTCGACGAAGAGAATTCGGTGCGTCCCGGGTGCGGCATCTGCGAGAGAAGCCGACTGGCGATTCAGCTGATCCCCGAGAATCCAGATCGTCGGTCGGTCCCCGGCTCGGGACCGATCCGTGGATGCCCGACTCATGCACTCAGGGTACTCACTTCGCTTCACAGGCTGTCTGGCTCACGGGTCATGACCAGTCGAGACCGCACGTCCACGGGCGGAATGAATCGTCCGATGATCGGCACATCCGTGTCGACTCGGCGAGAAACAGTCACTGTCACCGTCGTCTCGTCGTAGATGACGTCGACGGATGATGTCGACCCTGCCGGAAGTGAGGATGAGGCGGCCGCGCGCGGGTCCTCGGCAAGAGACGCGATACGCGCCACATGGCGAGTCTCGTCGACCACTTCGAGGCGGCTCACCGAGATGATGGTGATCTGGACGATGAGAGCAATGACTCCGACGATCAAGGGAAGAACCAAGGCGAATTCGACCGTCGCCTGTCCGTGATCGGCTGGTTCGTGTTCGAAGTCTCCGTGACGCGATCGACTGCTGGATCGATCAGGGAACGCGACGCGTGACATCTTCGATGACCCGGTCGAACATCTGGCCGATCTTGCCTGCTCCGTCACCGCTCGATGCCCATCCGACAGCGAGAAGTGCAATGAGGGCGGCAGCCAACATGACGAGGGCATATTCCGATGTGGCTTGGCCGCGGTCGCTTCGTATGCAGTCCCTCGGTCTTTCTTGTGAGGAGGAAGTCGTCTGGCTGTCGGAATTCATGGTGTCGTTCCATTCAGTCGGAGTTGGGTGATCGTTCCCATCAGGATGGGGACGATGATCAGGAACACGAAAGAGGGAAGGGTGCACAGGACCAAGGGAAGCGTCAGCCTCACCGAGAGTTGGCGAGCGAGAACGTCGCCTTGCTGACGTCGCGCGAGACGGGCTTCATCGTGGATGTGGACGACGAGCGATTCGGTCGGAATGCCGAGTCTGATGGCGGAGGCCATGAGATCGATCAGTGACGAGAAGTCCGGACCGAGTCGGGCCCGAACGTCAGTGAGAGCTTCGTGAACGGGTCGACCCGATGCAATCGCATCTCGCAGGTCGATGAAATCCTTTCGCACGATGTCGGGTGCCATGTCGGGCAGTTTCATCAGCGATTGGGGAAGTGAATAGCCCGCGCGCAGCATCGCCAGCAGGAAATCGACTGTCTCGATCGCAGCGTCGAGGCGGAGACGTCCCATGCGATTCGATCTGCGTCGACGCGAAGCACGAATGAGAAGTGCCGTTGCGAACACGATGACGACGATCAACATGCGGACACCTCGCGTCGCAGCCACCATCGACCGCACAGGTTGAGTCCGATGCCGAGCATCAGGCATGTCCAACCGAGAACGGAGCCGAACAGGAAGGAACGAACCGATGCACTGTCGGCGATCATCCATGCCCCGCAGACGAGCGGAAGCCATGTCAGCAGATCCATCGACATCGCCGCCTGGGCGGCCTGGGCATTCCGTTCCTCGCGCAGGCGATGACGATCGTTCAATGTGATGAGGAGTGCCTCGAGGTGTTCGGCCACTCTTCCGCCCTCGGCCCCCGAGAAGGAGAGGACGTGAAGTGCGATGAGTGCATCGCGGTCTCGATGGGAAGAGCGATTCCGACTCGTCAGTTCTTGGATCCGCTTCCGGCAAGCGAATTCGAGCGATTCGCCATCGGCCATGTGTGCATAGACGGATCGGATCTCGGGGGAGCGATGGGCGAACGCAGTGCTCGTGATCGCCGAATCGAGGGACACTCCCGACAGGACGAGACGGTGACAGTGGCTGAGGGCGCTCGTGAGGTCCTCGTTGCGACCAGTCGGGTCACCGTGTCGTCGACGTGCGTTCGTTCGCGGTCGATTCGATCCGCGCGACCCGACGGGAGTGCGGAGTCGCCTGCGAATGTGCTGACGCTTTGGCGATCTCATGGGCATGGGCCCGTCACTGTGCGTCGTTCGTTCGTCGCAGAGTCGACCGCGGCGACGTGATCGACGACTCGACGGCCGTCGAACGATCGTTCCATGTGTACGACGAGGCCGATTGCGGAGTCGACGAGAGAACGAGCGTCTTCGATGGTCCAGCCGACTGCTGCTGAGAGAGTCAGGACATCGAGGCGGTGAAGTCCGTCGAGTGCGGAGTT
>Ga0129333_10005661_pt1 | contig 11766 bp, 22 predicted proteins | sample CPB6_08_DNA_FD_94474 | JGI IMG/M metagenome (GOLD analysis project Ga0129333, IMG submission 94474) | Freshwater to marine salinity gradient microbial communities from Chesapeake Bay, USA - CPBay_Sum_0.6_0.8_DNA | ecosystem: Environmental > Aquatic > Marine > Coastal | place: USA: Chesapeake... | reverse complement strand
GTTTGGTATACCACTCTTGCCACATTTCAAGTCTTTTTACCAGTTTGCGATATTCGCCAAAATTTTCCACACTGTTTGTAATCAGTTGATCAAGATCCTTGGTGTCAGGTGGCAATTGTTTCAGTGGCACAGCAGGTTCAAACATCATAGGATCAGCAGCGGGAAAAGTACGCTTTACTGGTACAGTGGTAGTGCTACATCCAACTAAAAATATAGACAAGACTAGAAAATATTTCATTTCTTTTCTCCTTCTACACCAACTACACCTTTGTTGTATGCTTCAACTGCTGCGGGGCTGAGTGAACAGCCTTCATTTATATAAACTTTCTTTTCTTCAATTTCTTTTTTAATTACTTCTATACCACGATTTACAATCATGATTTTGTCTTTGTACTTGGTAACAACTTCTTTGGTTATTTCAGGGGCACGATTTTCTGATTCCTTTATTTTGGCTTCAAGTTCGGCCACCTGTTCACGCCAGATCATCTCTGTGGTGTACCCACCATACCAATATACCCCTACTATTAATAAGATCACACCGCCAATCTGTGCAAATATGTTTTTCATAATCCAACCAGCAATGGTCAAGGCTACACCTATGCCCAAGGCTGCATACACAGCAAACATAAGTAACCAATCAGGCATTAGGTGTAGTAACCACATATCAGTGTCCGCTCAGAACATGCACTGCATGATTGATATGCTTGATACGATCATCAAGACCAATGAATCCTCCGTTGATGCGTTTGGTCAACATTTTGATATCCATTTTATCTGCTAGGTCATTTAGATTGTTATTTTCCCAAAACCAGCAGGCACTTTGCACAGCACCTTCATAGGTCTCTAGAAACTTGATTGTTTCATCTATATCTGTTTCGATACTGGCTGCGAACCACATGTAATTGCTCTTGCCAGTAAGCTGAATCAAGCCGCGACCACGGTACTTCCAGCCGTCTCCTGAACGCTCGTCACCATTACCCATTCTACTAGAATAGATCTTGTTGGCAATTTTTTCAGGTTGGCGAGCATATGGCTTGGCACTGTCAACTGACGGAAAGTATTTTTTAAACAGTTTGGCAAGACCTTCAGCACTATAGTTAAGATTTTCTCTTAGGGCTCTGTAACCACCTGACTCATGGGCAGTCTGACCCAGCCAGCAGGCCACACGATTTGGTGTGTCAATTTCATAGTCAGGTAGTATTTCGTAAATTGCCTTGAACCACTGATCCACATGTGGTGCACCTACTAAGATCTGTCGTAATTTTGCTTCTGTGAAATCAAATTTGAAACTCATGGGTAGCTCCTTTTTATAATATACCTGCTGCGACTCTAAGTGCCTCCGTAAATTCATTTTTTGGCGCTTTGGTGTTTACCCTAACACCAGCAGCAGTTTTTAAACTGTCAATTTCTTTATGACCAAACCTTGCTTCATATGCTTCAGGTGTGGTTGGAATAATTTTGGTTAATGTGTCACGATCAAGTTTATGATCCTGTGTGTCTTTATAGTATCGCACTCGCCATTCCTTGATTTTTTGATTGGTGAGATTCATTAGATCTTGCATCATCTCCAGGATTCTATCTACCACTGCATTTTCTCTAGGCATTTCAACAAACACTATGTAATCGCCGTCGCTCATTTCTCCTGAGCTGACATCTGCATCAATCACCCAGTCGTAGCTTTTTTCTAAAAAATTAACAATGTCTTGTGCAGGTTCTTTTCCTGCCACTTTGAAACTTACTACCACCACATCTTTATCTTCGCCAAGTTTGCTTTTGAATTCATCAATGTGTAGTTCGTCGTGAACCAGTCTTTGCAAATCTCCGTTTTCAAGACCTTCAATTAATAGTTTACTCATGCTGGCGCTCCTGGAGCAGGCGCAGGAGCAGTACCTGCAGGTGCAGGTGGTTCGCCTGCTATAGCATCTGGTGTCTTGTATGCATCTTCATCTGCACCTGTCTCATATGCTTGCTCAATGTCTTCAGCATCCACACTTTCATTTTCCAATTCCACACTACCGCGTGTGACATCTTGCATGAGTTTTTTAGGCATCACAATCTCTACCAACCAAATAGGCACTGTGGCCTGTTTTGGCATTTTGGTTCCTGGTTTGTAATCAGATTGATCTTTGACCTTGACAGGGTAACTCAGCATGTCTTTTTTATAATATACTTCGCATCCGTAATCTAGCAGTCTTTCTCCCCCGCGTGGATCGGGCATAAACTTACGAGGCCACATAAACGTGCAGCTGACAAAGTATTTTTCATACTCTGGCCCAGCAACCAGTTCTCCTTTTTTCCAGTTTTTGAATACGTATAGATCTAGTTCATCTAACACACGTTCAAAATCCATAAGACTAGTTACTGCACTATCACTCATGTACAGATCTTTAGAATTCTGAATGACATCTAACAGTTCTTTTGACATAGCATATCCGTTTATGTTATTTATCTTGAGTTAATATTTGGAAGAGTAAAGACGATTTTAGAGTGAAGTCTAGTACTTATGCTCAGATATTGGCTCAATACATTAGCGTTTTACTTGCACACACACTCTTTAAATATTTGTGTAGCCAGCCAGAGTTGTTGGCTCTTAAGGAGCTCAAAATGTCTGTCTACAAATTCACCAACATAGGAGCATCACACTTGAGCAAAAGAAAGCAAAAACTGGCTGTACAGCCTGCATTTGATAATACCATAAGTTTTCAAGATTACAGAGTACAAAAAAAAGCAATAAATTTAATACCAAAGAGTCTAAAACAAGAGGAGTACATTGATCTACTTACAGACAATAACCGTTTGATTGTTTTTGCAACTGGACCAGCGGGCACAGGCAAAACCATGCTTGCAGTGCTAGCTGCTCTTAGAGCTTTTAGAGCAGGTGAATGTAGCAAGATAATTGTTACTCGCCCAGCAGTTGGAGTTGATGATGAGAAACATGGGTTTCTTCCTGGAGATTTGAATGCCAAGATGGAACCATGGACAAGGCCTATATTTGATATCATGCATGAACACTACAGGCCTCAAGATATTACCCGTATGCTAGAAGACCAACAGATTGAGATTTCTCCACTGGCATACATGCGTGGGCGGACATTTAAAAATGCGTGGATAATTGCAGATGAAATGCAAAACGCGACCCCAGGTCAAATGAAAATGCTGCTGACACGTTTAGGTGAGAACAGCAAGCTGGTAGTCACAGGTGACACCAGACAGGCTGATAGGAAAGAAAACGACAATGGTCTACTGGACTTTCAACGTCTAGTAGCTCAATACAAAGATTGTCGTTATGTGGCTGGAGTAGAGTTCGGCGGCAAGGATATCCATAGACATCCTGCTGTGGTTGAGATACTTAAGATTTACAAAGAAATCTAGTTACTCAACAGTGCATGAATTTGACGCCAGTGTCTAACTATTGGGTATGGACGTACCACACCACGGTTATGTCCATGCTCCAATAGTATACTGCTCAGGCCAAGACTGTGGCCTAAGTCGGCGTTCTCTAATTTATCTTCACACCAGAACAGTCCTGAATCTCTATACTGTTCCAGTGCTTCGTGTTTGTCGCTGCCAGTAGGCAAGCAAACCACATCCTCAAACACATCACCAAACCAACGTTCTAGATTCATGCGTCTCAGTTTGCCAGCATAAGGATCTTCGCTGAGACTGGTAATGCACACAAAACGATAGCCTAGTTCTTCATTGATTCTTCTTATCCAATACACACTGTCACGCAGCGGAGGCAAGAATCCAATCGCAGCACTTTCATTAAAAAGTTTTGTAAATTTTTTAGCGTCTGTTGCAGAAACGTTTTCAAACTGGTCAGAAATCTTATAGTAGTCTTGTGCATTGGGCTTTTGAACGTAGCCACGTTTGTGCATCCACTCATCAAATGTGTATTGCCAATCCAACAGCACGCCGTCGCAATCAACCAACATGGTTTTGAAACTCATAGATCACCTTGAAATAAAAATGGGGGCCCAGGCCCCCTGTGGTATTACTTGCTGTCTTTGACTTCTGTGAATTCTGCCTCAACCACATTTTCATCCTTGGTAGTAGATGATTCTGATTGTGGTGCAGGGTTTACTTCAGCAGATTTTTCAGCTTCGGCTTTTTGACTTAGATCCATCAATGGCATGAATTTAGGCAATGCCTCTTCCATGGCCTTTTGAATAGTGTCTACGTCATCGCCGGCCATGGCCTCACGCAGTTTCTTCAGCTGTTCGTCAATGGCTTCTCGCTGCTCATCCAGCAGTTTATCACCATGCTCCTTGAGCTTTTTCTCCACTCCCCAGATCTGATGTTCTGCGGTATTGCGTGTTTCCACCAGCTCGCGCTGTTTTTTATCTGCTTCGGCATTTTCTTCGGCTTCACGAACCATTTTAGCAATTTCATCTTCAGTAAGTCCACTATTGGCCTTGATTGTGATGTTGTTTGCCTTGCCAGTCTTTTTGTCTTTAGCACTAACTGTAAGAATACCGTTGGCATCAATATCAAAAGTAACTTCAATTTGCGGTGTACCGCGTGGAGCAGGATCAATACCTTCTAGATTGAACTCGCCCAGCAGTTTGTTGTGCTGTGCCATTTCACGTTCACCTTGATGCACACGAATGGTCACTGCCGGTTGGCCATCATCTGCTGTGCTGTACACCTGACTGGTCTTGGTAGGAATAGTGGTATTTTTACTGATTAACTTGCTCATTACTCCGCCAAGAGTTTCAATACCCAGTGAGAGTGGTGTGACATCTAACAACAGGACATCAGTTCTACCGCCGCCCAACACATCACCCTGGATGGCCGCTCCCGCGGCAACTGCTTCGTCTGGGTTAACATCTTTACGTGGTGCCTTGCCAAAGAAACTTTCCACATAGCCTTGTACCATGGGCATGCGAGTTTGACCGCCTACTAGAATGATATCATCAATCTCGCTAGGCTTCAGGCCTGCATCTACACATGCCTGACGACATGGTTCAATTGAACGTTCCACAAGATCGGTCACTAAGCCTTCAAACTTGCTGCGAGTGATCTTGATATTCATGTGCTTGGGTCCTGATGCATCTGCTGTGATATAAGGCAGATTCACTTCGGTTTGTGCACCACTTGAAAGTTCAATCTTGGCTTTTTCAGCTGCATCCTTAAGACGCTGTAGAGCTAGTGTGTCCTTGCTAAGATCAGTGCCGGTTTCTTTCTTGAATTCTTCGATAAGATGATCAATGATTTTTTGATCAAAGTCTTCGCCTCCAAGGTGTGTATCACCGTTAGTAGCCAAAACCTCAAACTGCATGTCTCCATCCACATTGGCAATTTCAATAATACTAATATCAAAAGTACCGCCACCTAGGTCATACACAGCTACCTTGCTGTCCTTTTTAGCGCCTTTGTCCAGACCATAGGCCAGTGCGGCAGCAGTTGGTTCATTGATAATGCGCAGCACTTCCAAGCCTGCAATTTTACCTGCATCCTTGGTAGCCTGGCGTTGACTGTCGTTGAAGTAAGCAGGCACCGTGATCACTGCTTGTGTTACAGTTTGTCCAAGATAGTCTTCTGCGGTCTTTTTCATCTTTCGTAACACCTCAGCTGAAATTTGCGGTGGTGCTAGTTTTTTGTCTTGTGCTTCGACCCAAGCATCACCATTGTCTGCTTCTATGATATTGTAAGGTGTGTGCTTGATATTTTTTTGAACTTCGGCGTCCTTGAACTTGCGTCCAATCAATCGTTTTGAAGCATAGATAGTGTTTTTGCTGTTGGTCACTGCCTGACGTTTTGCAGGAGCTCCAACTAGAATCTCGTCATTGGCATAGGCCACAATAGATGGTGTGGTACGTGCGCCTTCTGAATTTTCTATGATTTTGGTCTTGCCATTTTCAATAATAGCAACGCATGAGTTGGTGGTACCTAGGTCGATACCTATGATTTTAGCCATTCTTATTCTCCTTTAACAAATGGTTTTGCATACAGGCCCTAGCGGCACCTGTATGCAGTATTTATACCTATTGTAAAGGAAATTTAGACTTTAATCAAGGTCTTTTGGACCTCTTGCTTGACCCGGATGCTCTTGTACCCAGCGTAGATACTTGGCTTCAGTGCCCCACGCAGCTTCAGGCACACAGATTTGCACCCACTGTATCAGTGCTCGCATGAACAGCAGTTCTTCATCTGTAGCACGAGTCACCGCTCCTTCTAGATCGTTGCACAACACATGATACAAAAACCCGCCCTGTGGAATACCGCGATCAATATAGTCGCGCAAATTGGCCTGTAGATGAGTGGGAAATGCAATGAATTCTGTGTTCAGCTTAACCATTTACTGCCTCGCGATTTATGGTCCAACGATATAGAGCTTCGCACTCCTTGACAAAGTTCTCTCCAACATCCATACTCACATAATCAACTTCTTGCATGCCCTGCTCGCTGTAAGAGATGTCATCTATAGCAGTGTCGCTGAAGCCCAGAGTACTCATACAGTTCATGAAGCTGACCATCCACGCACTGTCTGTATAAATCAAACCGTCATTGTCCACATCCCACTCTGCAGGATCAAAGTAGGCCCGTAGTTCGCCAAAGCCCAGATCATCGTCCACGTAGGCCAGTTCCACACGAGTGATACGCACAGTTTTTACTTTATCGGACCAAAACCCATCACCTGAAGTGTTGGTCACAAAGTTTACCTTTTGATCAAAGTTCATATAATTACCCTTTCATAGGAGCAACAGCACTGCCGTCGCGGTCCATAATATAAGTGAATAAAACAAATTTGGCACGGTTGAGCAGCTGACGCTGGTCTTCCATGATATTGGCCAGGGTGTCCGAATCGTACGGACCGTAGGATACCATTTCCTGTGCATCGCTCATCATGCTGGCAACAACCATGGCAGGGCCAGTGAACTTGAACGTGATGCTGGATTCAACTGCTTCGCGCATCTGCGCTTCGGTGCAGCCGTACATACGAACTTCGCGCTTTTCTTTTTCGGTAAGTGCATTGTAAGTTGCTGTAGGCATCATGGGCTCCTTATTAGTTACTGTACCACTATTATACAGAAATGGGTATTTTTGGTCAACCAAAAATAGTGTTAGCAATTGTGTAACCTAGCCAGACCAAGCTCCAGCCCGCCAGTGTTAGTAAGATTGCAACAGTCAAAAATATTGCTGTTTCTTTAACAGTCATGTTACACCACGTGCAAAGGATTGCGACGACGCAGATGAGCCAGCGCCTGCTCCTTGCTGTCAAAGCGACCACTGATAGGAGTCTGGTGACGGCCACGCACAATGTACCAACCGTTGAGCAGTTTGTTGAATACAATTTTCATCACATGCTCCAATAAGTTTCAGAACTAGGCGAGCAGAAGTAGGGAGTGTCATAACGTTCTTGATACTCCTTGCCCGACATCATGTTCTTGCGGGTTACAAAAGTTTCGTAAACATGTACCACCAGGCCTTCTTTACGAAAGTCTTCAGCCAGTGCTTCTACATGGCTACGGGTGAGTGGTGCAAAATCCTTGACTTCAACAAAACGCAGACCTGCTTTGTTTTTGCCGTATCGCTCGTCTTTTTTGATACGTTTGTCTGCTTTGTAAATTTCAAAGGTGTAAGCAGTGAGCTTGCCCATTTGTTACGCTCCTTATTAGTTACTGTATCAACAGTATAGCAAATGGGACCTTTTGGGTCAACCATTTTTAGGATGCTGTAAATGCTTGTTTTTTGGGGGAATTTTCGTTACTTTTATGCAACTTTTCCAGCTGCTTGCGGTCTAGGGCTAGCATGAGCGCACTTTCAAATATTGCACAATTTGCAACTATTTGCTCTTTGTAAACCACGGAATAATCTGTTGCTGATTTAGTAACAACAGCACCAGTAAAGAAGTCCTGCATCATGCCCTTGCTCCTTTAGGTTATTTTTTTATTACTACTCTATTGTGCAATGCGTCTAAGTAATTGGTTTGATGTCGTAGTTTACGCTCTAAATTATGAACACGCAACCTCAATTCTGCAAGCTCGCGTTCGTGGGCTGCACTCATGTCACGTATTTGTTTGTCGTGCCCTAGCAGGGTAGGGCGTGGAGGAGCATCGGGATCTACCGCACGTTTTTTCTTGGCCTTCATGGCCCGAAATATGTTGCTCATAATAGGTATTTATCGTCTGGGGCACTAGGAAACTTCACAGCCACAGTGTCTGTTTCTTCTAAATATTCTACCTGGTAGATATCTCCTGGCTCTAGATAACAGATATCTCCAGTTTCAAACAGCACACCGTTGATTAGCATGCGTCCTCTGGTTATCAACTGTATTTCTGTAACAATCTTGTGATAGTGACTGACTCCGTGCCCACGAACATTGGTTTGCCAGTTTAGTTCAAAATCCTTGGTCCTGTACACCGCCTCAGGAAAATCACCAATGAACCACCCGCGGGCACCACTATCTTCAAGCCTGAACTTTTTCACTGTTGATAGTTCCTAGTGGAATTTGATTTTCTGATGCAGAAGCTTCTGCTGCTGCCTGTTCTGCTTTTTCAGCAGTTTCTATTTCTTTTTCCAACTCGGTCACAATCTGATCAAGATACACAGGATCCAGTTGACCCATTACCTTGATAATGTATTCATTGTAGTTGGCAAAGAAATACTTGAAGATTTCATCAAAAGGACGATCTGTAGCAAAACCGTTTCTGTAGACTGATTTGTTGGTAAGATCAAGAACTATCTTGGCGCTAAGGTCTTTGGTGCGAAGTCCACGAGATATTTCTACTTTTTCGTCATAGCGAATGTTTTCTGGATTGTCCATCCATCCTTTCTTGTGGGTGCGCACATGTGCCTTGGGTTTCATGTAATATTGTGCTACGAGATAGATATTTTTTTGTGTCATGATAGTTGTCCTAGTTCAATTAGTGTTGCGCTGAGATTGATTTCAGCATCTGCTACATAGTTAGCGTTCACAATGCCGTTGCGAATGATCTTGATTGCCTCGTCCTGTTGTTCTACACTCTTGCCAAATAGGTCAATGTTGTCATACATCCAGCGAAATATTTCATCCATTTCTTCTGGTTGTGCTTGACTACATAACAAAGTTCTTGCTTCACGTATCTTGCCTGTTTTAAACAGATGCACACAGTCCAATTTCCAATCGCCTACGCCGCGTTCGCCTTCGCGTGGACGATTCAAGGTTCCTGATGTGCTGTTCTGCTGCACTAGATTGAGACACTTGCGCAGATCTGGGTATGTGGCTTTAACATAACTGTCCAAGGTATCTAGATCAAACTCCACACCCTCACTTACCAACACAGTGGCCACCCTGGCTGTGAATTCTGTATGATCTGTTTTGGCAATGTGTAGATCCTGGAAACGACTGTGCAATGGAGGAATGATCTTGTGTGGATAGTTGCAGGTGAGTATGAACCTTACACTGGCACTGTAGTCTTCCATGAGATTGCGCAGTGCAGGCTGTACACTTTCCTTGTTCATGTAGTCAGCTTCGTCTACTAGAACTACCTTGAATTCACCATATGGCATGGTTTGACAAAAGCTGATCAGTCGATCAATCCATTCTATCTTGCGCCCTTCCTTGGAGCCATTCACGTACATCACATCATACTCGTCCACCCCCAGCTCATTTATCAACATGCGAGCCAGTGTGGTCTTGCCTGTGCCTGGTCCACCGTGAAACAGTAGATGTGGAATGTGTTTGGCAGTGAGCCAACTCTGTACCTGTTCACGCTGTGTTTCATCCACAAACACATACTGATCTGCTGTGCGTGGCCTGTACTTTTCAACCCAGAGTTCTTTCATTTAACCCTCATGTTTTCAGAAGAAATCCTTTTGGATTCCACGTTAATAAAAAATCTTCTCTTGATCTATCAATAACAAAATCGTTATTGGTTGATAAAAACTGTTCAACAGCTTCGTACGGCCCCGGAAACGGGATCCAGGGCAAACCGTGATTACAGATTCCATCTTCTACAATCATGTATTGTCCACTAGTGACCATACTATGATAGGATTGTAACACACCATAGCATTGTTCGCAATGGTGAGAACTATCTTCTACCACCATTACTTTATCGTCGTGTTTTAATAATTGCTTTACCTGACTTGCGCACTCCCAGCCGTCGCCTTGAATCCAGGTTATTCTGGGATGAGATTTAGCCAAAGGATCTATTCTTTCATGATCAATATCAACAGCAATCACTCTGCCATTTCCAATTTGATCAAGCCAGTGAGCAAACATTAGTGTGCTGCCACCAAAATAATTACCAATTTCAATTATTACCGTGGGTTGTTTTTCAAAAATTATTTCTTGATATACCCAGGCGTCCGCAGGATCTTTGTGTGTTAGAATACCAAAATATTTTGATTTGTTTGCTATTCTGTTTTGCCAAAGAACAATCAAGTCATCTAATGTTAGACTGTTTTTGTGATTGTCAACAAATAGTGTCATTTTTTTAAAATTTGTATCATACGATCTTGCTCCCAATCTTTTTCGGTAGCAAACTCAGGAAGGTCAGCATACTGATCCTCAAGCCAACATTTTAACTGATACAGTTCATGTTTGCAACCTGAACCAATGAATCCATCATTGTAAGGAGAACGTATTTCGCCAATACAACGCCGTATGGCTGTATAAGCAGCATCTAGGTCTGGTTTACGAAATCCCATATCAGCTGGGAATTACTTTTGGTATATAAGGGACATTGCGAGGACCATGTCGTTGTTCAAACAGTTGTCTGGCCTCTTGAAGATCCTTGGCATACACACGATCTTTGGTATCACCTTGTGGAGTACGCACTGTGGTTTCGTACATGGGCATGAGTTGGTCCTAACGTGTTTTCTTTTCAGCATGCAATGCTGTGCTCAAGGTATCAATGTTTTCTGGTTGCTGATCGCTTACAAACATTATACATTCAGGATCCACTCTACGTAAAGTGAATTTTTCTTCATTTACTTCTACTTCTATTCCACGACTCCAGCGCCCGTGCTCAATCATGATCCATTGTCCAGGAACCACATCCTGTTGTTCTGGACCCACTGCATAAACTCTAGCCCAACGTGGACGGATGCCATCAGTTTTGCCATCGTCGCCAAGTAAAAAAATGCCGCTTTGTAATTGACGTCCTTCAAAACTCATGTCAACAACCAAAACATTATCATGTAAAGGTTCTAGTTTTTTTATTTTATGAAGATATCGTGCTGAACCGCCTGCTGGAAATAAATCAGCGGCTCCTGAAATTTTCTTGTTTGCCATTAGATCCTCGAGATTGGTTTTTTAGGAGTTAATAGTTTTTGTTCTACATTTTTGCTTTTGGCCACTGCGTCTGCTAGATTTCCGCGGAGTTTGGGTTGCGTGGTATCAGTGACATCAGTCATTTCTTGATCTTGTTCAAGAATGGTTGGATCAAGATCGCTGAAATCATCAGCAGTCACAGGTTGTGATGTGTGCCCTTGATTTTTACCTGAAGTTTCTTTGGTATAAACTGCATTAGATTTATAGAAATCATCCATGAGTTCATTACGAGTTTTGACCACCACTCCGCCCGGGCCCAGTTCGTCTCCACGTGCATTTACTTTCATGTTGCCTACTGCAATTGTTTCTTCATTACGTAGTCGCAGTGCATCTACATCAACCACTTTTCCTTGTGCGGAACGATATACTTTTCCCATGTTAATTCTCCTTGAAACAGTATTTATTTTAAAAATTCTTGTGGATCTAAATCATAGTACAGGCTGTTTATACGATGCACCCCAATCTTGTACAGCACAAAACTGGCCACACTTGAACCGCGACCC
>Ga0129333_10005660_pt1 | contig 11769 bp, 8 predicted proteins | sample CPB6_08_DNA_FD_94474 | JGI IMG/M metagenome (GOLD analysis project Ga0129333, IMG submission 94474) | Freshwater to marine salinity gradient microbial communities from Chesapeake Bay, USA - CPBay_Sum_0.6_0.8_DNA | ecosystem: Environmental > Aquatic > Marine > Coastal | place: USA: Chesapeake Bay... | reverse complement strand
GAACAACGACGCCTTGGGACAGATCCGCGACGACATGGTGATGAAGGGCATCCAGCCCAATGCAGTGACCCTGCGGAACCCCGATTTCCAGATGCTGGCGCGGGCCTATGGGCTGCGCGCCGAGCGGCCGGAGAACCTCAGGGCGCTGGCAGCGGCGATCCGCGCGGCCCTCGCGGCCGATGGTCCGACGCTGATCGAGATGACACCGCGCATGGTCAATGGATAGCGCCGTCATCTTCGATGTCGATGGCGTGCTGCTGGATCTCACGGCTGCCGAGGAAAATGCTTTTTTCCGCGTGTTCGAGCATCGTTATGGCCTGACCGGCCTGTCGAATGACTGGGACAGCTACCGTGTGCGCAACGACGAGCACATCATAGCCGAAATCCTCGAGGCCCATGACCTGCCTTCGATGGACCATGCAAAGATCGTGGCGGACTATCTCGCCATTCTCGAAAGCGGCCTCGCATCAGGCGCCTTGCGCGTCACGGAGATTACCGGAGCAAAAGACCTCCTCGCCGGTCTGCGCCACTGCCGGATCGGCATTGCCACGGCCAACCTGCTCTCGGCGGCGAGGCTGCGGCTTCAGTCCGCTGCCATGTGGGCGCCAGTTCAGGACCTCGCTTTCGGAGCCGAGGGATCTGGTCACAAACGCGAAACGGTGGCCCGCGCCATACGGGCAACCGGCCTGCCGCGCGACAGGATCGTCTATATCGGCGACAACCTCAACGATGTGGATGCAGGCCTCGCCAATGGCGTGCACTTCATTGGGTTCAGCAAAGACGCTACCCGCCGCAGCCATCTGGCCGCGGCGGGTGCGGATCACCTGTCCGGTGATCACGCGCAAACCGGCGTGATCATCCGGCGGCTTCTGGGACTTACTTCGGCAGGATGACCGCGTCGATGACGTGAATCACGCCATTGTCGGTCACGATATCGGCCTGGATCACCTTGGCGCCGTCGACCGTCACGCCGTCCTTGCCATTGATGCTGACCTCGGAACCCTGCACCGTCTTGACCTTCATTTCCTTGCCGGCGAGATCGGCAGCCATCACCTTGCCGGGCACCACATGGTAAGTCAGCACGGCCACGAGCTTGTCCTTGTTCTCCGGCTTCAGCAGTTCATCGACCGTGCCAGCGGGAAGCTTCGCGAAGGCCTCATCGGTGGGCGCGAAAACGGTGAAGGGGCCCTTGCCCTTGAGCGTGTCCACCAGGCCAGCCGCCTGAACGGCAGCGACAAGGGTCTTGAAGTTACCGGCCGAAACGGCGGTGTCCACCACGTCGGCGGCATAGGCCTGCACCGAGAGGGCAAAACCAGTCACAGCGAAGGCGGCGGCCGCTGCGAGTTTACGAAAACGCGTCATGTCAGAACTCCCTTTTTGTCATCAGTGACAAGCGTAGATACGGGGCATACCGAAGGTCAGTTCATTCACGTCTGTTCACAAATATTTTTTCAGCCTTTGATGATCCGCCACGGGTCTGACATAGTTGCGCGCCGGATGTGATCCGGTCTCCGAGGGAAGCAGGAAGCGATGAACAGTGAAATCAAGACGCCGCAGAGCCAGTTCGCGATCCTGAAATCACGATCATTTCTGCCTCTGTTCATTACCCAGGCCATCAGTGCCTTCAACGACAATGCGGTCCGCAATGGCATCGCCATCCTGATCACCTATGACCTTGCCGTGCGCTTCGGCTTTGATGCCGCGCTGTTCGTCCAGGCCGGTCTTGGCCTGTTCATGCTGCCCTTTTTCCTGTTCTCGGCCTTCGCCGGACAGCTGGCCGACAAATATGACAAGGCTCTGGTCGCACGCTGGGTCAAGCTCTTCGATTTGCTTGCAATGGTTTTCGGCGCACTGAGCCTCTGGCTCGAAAACCCCGTCATGCATCTGATCGTGCTGTTCCTCGCCGGAACGACCGCTGCTTTCTTCGGTCCCATCAAATACGGCATCCTGCCGCAATATCTCAAACGCGAGGAACTGATTGGCGGCAATGCGCTGATCGAACTCGGGACCTTTGTCACCATCCTCGCCGGAACGCTGTTCGGTGGTTTTCTGGTCCTGCATGATTTGGGTCGGCCCGTCCTGGCCATCTGCATCATCATGCTCGCAGTGATTGCGCTCGTCTGCGCCTTCTTCATGCCCCCTGCGCCGGGCGACAAGTCCATCCGCTTCGACTGGAACGTTCCTCGCCAGACCCTGAAGCTGCTGGCCTATGCGCGCGAACGCAAGGATGTCTTCTGGTCGGTGATCGGCGCGTCATGGTTCTGGTTCCTCGGGGCTGCCATCATGGCCCAGCTTCCCGTCTTCACCCGTGACGTGCTGCTGGCCAATGATGCCGTGGCCAACTGCTTCATTGGTCTGTTCACCATCGGCATCGGAGCAGGATCGCTTCTCACCAATGCGCTGCTCAAAGGTGAGGTGTCGCCACGGTATGTGCCGATCGCCTCGATCATGATGACTGTGTTCCTGCTGGATCTCTATTTTGCCGCGGGCGACGCCAGCGCAGCACTCGCCGGAACAGCCGACAACGGGCTTGTCGCCTTCTTCGCCCATGGCGAGGGCTGGCGGGTTGCCCTTGACCTTTTCTTCATCGCCTTTTTCGGCGGTCTCTACGCGGTGCCTCTCAACGCCATCATGCAGCACCGCTCGCCATCTTCCCGGCGCTCGCGCGTCATCGCGGCCAACAATGTGATGAACGCCGTCTTCATGATCGCTTCGGCTCTGGCTGGCGCGGTACTGCTGAAGGTGATGTCAGCCCAGGGATTCTTCCTGCTTCTGGGACTGGCCAACGCAGTGGCGTCAGTGTTCGTGGCGCGGCTTCTGCCCCAGGAACTGGCTGCAGGTGTTGTGCGCTTCCTGTTCCGCCTGTTCTACCGGGTTGAAGTCAGGGGCCTGGAGAATTACCGGGCAGCCGGCCGAAAGGCGGTCATCATTGCCAATCACACTTCCTATCTCGACGGCCCGTTGCTCTCTGCCTTTCTGCCCGAGCGCGCCTGTTTTGCCATCAACAGCCATGTGGCGAAGCAATGGTGGGCAAGGCCAGCCTTCTTTCTGGGCAATATGATCGCACTCGACCCTGCAAGCCCGCTGGCGCTCAGGGCGCTGGTCGACAAGCTCAAGCGGGGCCACAAGGTCGTGATCTTCCCCGAGGGTCGCCTCACGGTGACGGGCGCCCTCATGAAAGTCTACGAGGGTCCTGGGGCGATAGCCGAAATGGCCCATGCGCGCGTGCTTCCCGTGCGGATCGACGGCGCGATCTATACCCCCTTCTCGCGCATGCGCGGAAAGCTCCGTCTGCGCTGGTTTCCAAAGATCACGGTGAGCATCCTGCCACCGGTCAGGTTCGATGCCCCCGAGGGCCTGCGCGGCGCAGCACTGCGGCAGCATCAGGCCGACAAGCTTTACGACGTCATGACGGACATGGTGTTCCGCACTTCGGACATCGACCGCACGCTGTTCCAGTCGCTCCTCGATGCCCGCCACATTCATGGCGGCCGGCACATCGTCATGGAGGATGTGCAACGCACCCCCGTCAACTACGACCGCCTGATCATGGGGAGTTTCATGCTCGGGCGGCGCATTGCGGAGCAGGCAGCGGGCCAGCGCAATGTGGGGCTTCTGCTTCCCAACGCCATCGGCACATTCGTGACACTCTTTGGCCTCCATGCCTTTGGCCGGGTGCCAGCCATGCTGAATTTCTCCACGGGGGCAGCGAACATGGTGGCGGCCTGCACCGCCGCCGGGGTGACAACCATCGTCACATCTCGCCGCTTCATCGAAGCGGGAAACATGGAGGAGGATCTCCGGAGACTGGGCGAGGGACGCACCATCATTTATCTTGAGGATCTGCGGGCCGCATTGACCGCGCGGGACAAGCTTTACGGCCTGTTCGCCCGGTTCTTCCCGCGAGCGGCCCTGCGGTTTGGCAGAGGTCTCGAAGACCCCGCAGCGCCTGCGGTCATTCTGTTCACGTCAGGCTCTGAAGGTGTGCCGAAGGGCGTTGTTCTTTCCCACCGCAACCTGCAGGCAAACCGCTTCCAGGCGGCAGCACGGATCGCCTTCACGGCCTCGGATGTGGTGTTCAATTCGCTTCCGATGTTCCACGCCTTTGGCCTCACGGGCGGCACACTGCTGCCAGTGCTGGCGGGGCTGCGCACTTTCCTCTACCCCTCACCCCTGCACTACAAGGTGGTTCCGGAGCTCTGCTACGAGACGAACGCAACCGTGCTGTTCGGCACAGACACCTTCCTCATGGGCTACGCCCGGAGCGCACATCCCTATGACTTTTTCAATGTGCGTCTTGTTGTGGCCGGCGCAGAGCGGGTCAAACCTGAAACCCGCGCCGTGTGGATGGAGAAGTTCGGGCTCCGCATTCTCGAGGGCTATGGCGCCACGGAATGCGCGCCGGTGGTGGCCGTCAATACGCCCATGCATTTCCGTGCCGGCACGGTGGGCCGTTTTCTCGACCAGATCGAATACCGGCTGGATCTGGTGCCGGGGATCGAGGATGGCGGCCGCCTGTTCGTGAAGGGGCCCAACATCATGCTGGGCTATCTACGCGCCGACGCGCCGGGAATTCTGCAGTCACCGGGAGATGGCTGGTACGATACGGGCGACATCGTGCGCGTCGATGACGAGGGGTTTGTCACAATTCTCGGCCGCGCCAAGCGCTTCTCAAAGATTGCCGGTGAAATGATCTCGCTCACGCGTGTCGAGCAGGCACTGTCGGAATGCTTCCCCGAGGCACAGCATGCCGTGGTGGCTATGCCAGATGCCCGGAAGGGCGAGCAGCTGGTCTTGTTCACCACGGACCCCGGTCTGGATGCCCAAAAGGTCGCCGAGGGACTGCGGGCCGCCGGCCTGTCAGCCTTGATGCTGCCACGCGAGGTCATCGTTCTCTCCGAGCTTCCCGTTCTGGGTTCCGGAAAGACAGACTATCCGGCACTCGACCGGCAGGCACGAAAGCTCACCGAGGTCTGAGTTGGTCACTTGCCTCGGAAGCTGTCTGGTCACGTTCCAAGAAGAATGGTGCGGCACCTGAATTGCTCCAGCTTCGTGAACTGCAATACCCACACGGCTCTCCCCCTCGACCATTTGAGGGTTACGCACTAAAAGCGCCGCAGAACGAGGGTCTGGTTAAATGAGATTTGCGAAATTGACGGGGCGGCTCGACGGGCTGGGGTCTGAGAAATGGGCGGTTCACCTCGAAGGCAGGCGCCGCGCCCAGAGCGGCCAGCCGATGATCTTCCTGTCGATCGGCGAGCCCGACTCACCGCCCCCCGCCGCCATTCTGGACGAAGCCAGCCGGCAGATGCGGGCTGGACGCCTGCGCTATGCCGAAGGCCGGGGTGAGGCCAATGTCCGCCGCGCCCTGGCCGATCTCTACTCCCGCCAGACCGGGCGGCGGATCGGCGATGACCAGTTCATCTATCTTCCCGGAACGCAGACCGCACTCTTCGCCGCCATGATGACGGTGGTGAATGAAGGTGATGAGGTTCTGATGGCGGATCCCTATTATGCGACATATGAGGGCATCATTGCTGCTGCGGGCGGCATTGCCGTGCCGCTGCGGGTCGATCCCGACAAGGGCTTTCATCTCAAGGCCGCCGACCTCGAAAAGGCCATCACGCCCCGGTCGCGTGTGCTGCTGATGAATACGCCGTCCAACCCCACTGGGGCGGTGTTCACCCGCGCGGAGATCGAGAAGATCGGCGACGTCTGCGAGAAGCACGACCTGTGGATCATTTCGGACGAGGTCTATGCGACCCTGACCTATGGCAACACCGTCTTTGCCTCACCCTTCGACATTCCGTCGCTCGAGAAGCGTACGATCGTTGTATCTTCAATCTCGAAGTCCCACGCCATTCCGGGCTTCCGTTGCGGCTGGATTGCCGCTTCGCCGGAATTCTGCGACCGTTGCATTCCAGTCACCGAAACGATGTTGTTCGGTTCCCAGGCGTTCCTCGAGGATGCGCTTGCCTTTGCCCTCAGCACGCACTTCCCGGAACTCGACACGATGAAGCGCAATTATGAGACGCGGGCCCAGGCGCTGGTCAAGGCGCTGGGCGGTTCGGCGAGAGTCTCTGCCCGCATGCCCGAGGGCGGCATGTTCGTCATGGTCGATGTGCGCAAGACCGGCCTCTCGGGCGAAGCCTTCGCCTGGCGGCTTCTCGAGGAGGAAAGCGTCGTCACCATGCCGGGAGAGAGTTTCGGCGCGGGCGGTGCGGGGCACCTGCGCGTGGCGCTCACCGTCGGCGTAGACGAGATCACCGAAGCCTCGAAGCGGATTGTGAGGCTTGCAGACCGGATCTGAGGTTGGAGGAGCTGCCTCAGATGACCTGGTAGCCGAATTCCTCGGCCTGCTCGGTCATCCATTCCCAGAAGCTCTCGGAAAATCCGCGGAACACCGAAAGATCATAGGCATCATCGCCAGCGCGGGTCAGATGAACGCCGACATGGGCCATCTGGGTTAGCGCCGACTTGCCCACCGGGAACTGATCCGGGTGAAGATCGACCGGCGTGCCCTTGGCCAGCACGGCGCGCGCCCGGGGTCCCGACATGCGGATCACAACACGGCCATGGCTCTGGTCGGTCACCGATGCCACACCCGCGAGTTTCGCCTTCAGGTCGCGATAGAGCGCGCCCTCGCCCAAGTTTTCGGCCAGCACGAAATACTGGTCGGGGCCCGCCCACTGCGCGGTGTAGCCTTTGAGCGCGGCCGCAGTGGCAGCGCCTTGGCCGGCCCGCGCGATCACGCTGATGATCGACAGCGGATGCCGGACAGTGAAGGTCACGCCCGGCGCAGTCCTGCTGGCGCCGAAGCGCCCCTGTATTGCGATGTCGCGCAAGGGCGACACGCGCGGCAGCATCTTCTCCGGGGAATTAAGCATGGAGCCTCTTGTTCTCCTTGTCGAAATGCATGGGATCGCAGATCTCGCCCATCACGCGGGCCCCTCGCAGGCCATCCCACACCTGGACCACTTCACCGTGGCGGGCACGGCCATTGGCAAGCAGGGCAAGTCCAATCCACATGTCGAGCATTGGCGACCACGCAACCGAGGTTACATAGCCCTGATCATTGGCCATGGATGGCGTGTCATCCTTTTTCAGCAGATGGGCGCCAGACCTGATGCGGTCGGTGGAATCAACCGGCCTGATGCCGACCACGCATTGGCGGTTGGGGTCCATGAGGCCCTCGCGCTGAGCCATCATGCGGCCGATGAAGTCTTTTTTGGCCGATACCATCTTGCCGAGGCCGAGATCGCCAGCCGTTGTGGTGCCGTTCAACTCGCCGCCGGCCACATGGCCCTTCTCGATGCGCATGATGGAGAGCGCCTCGACGCCATAGGGCACAATGCCGAATTCCTCACCAGCCTGACATACGGCGCGGGCAACCATGTTGCCATAATCCGCCGGCACTGCGAGCTCATAGGCATGTTCGCCAGAGAAGGAGAGACGGAACAGCCGCGCCGGAACACCGCCCATGACCGTGATCTCAAGAGCTGCCATGTAGGGCGCAGTCTGGTCGTTCAGCTCGAGGCCATCCACGATCTTCTGCAGCGTGGCCCGCGACTTCGGACCGGCCACTGCCATCTGCGCCCATTGTTCGGTCACCGAGACATAGGTGACGTCGAGTTCCGGGAACAAGGCCTGGTGTGCAAATTCCATCTGCGCCATGACCTTGGCGGCGTTCGCGGTGGTGGTGGTCATCACATAATGATCATCCGCCAGCCGCGAGGTTGTGCCGTCATCATAGACGATGCCATCCTCACGCAGCATGAGCCCATAGCGGGCCTTGCCCACCGCGAGCGTCGAGAAGGTGTTGCAATAGAGCTTGTCGAGGAAGGCGCCGGCGTCCTTGCCCTGAACATCGATCTTGCCGAGCGTCGAGACATCACAGATGCCGACGCCATTGCGGGTCGCAAGGACTTCCCGCGATGCCGAAGCCAGCCAGTCCTCGCCATCCTGCGGAAACCACGAGGAGCGCATCCAGAGTCCGGTCTCCACAAACACGGCACCCTGCTCCTCCGCCCACTCATGCAGCGGCGTCTTGCGTACCGGCTGAAAGTGGTGGCCGGTGAACGGTCCCGCAAAGGCGCCGAAAGAAACCGGCGTGTAGAAAGGGCGGAAGGTCGTGGTTCCCACCTCATCCATGCTGCGGCCCGTGGCCTCGGCCAGAATGGCGATCGCATTGATGTTGCCGAGCTTGCCCTGGTCGGTCGCCATGCCGGTCGTTGTGTAGCGCTTGGCAAGTTCGACGTCGCGGTAACCCTCGCGAGCCGCCAGCGGCAGGTCCTTGGCGGTGGCGTCGTTCTGGTAGTCGATGAAGGCCTTGCCGTGGCTTTCCTTCACCCACCACAGCGGCGCTATGGCGAAAGCCTCGTCGCGGCAGCTGGGCACTGCAACGGGCTTGCCGCCCGCCGCGCCCTTGGCCGCGCCATCGGCGAGGCACTCGGAGAGCAGCATCTTGCCCGCCGCCGACCCGGCAACCGTAAAGCCCGGCCCGTTGTCGGGCGGAAGAAAGGCCAGCAGGCTTTTGTCCCAATGCGGCTTCTGCCCGCGATGACACGCCAGGTTGACGATCGGGCTCCAGCCGCCGGACATGGCCAGCGCTTCGCAGTCGATGTGCGTCCCGTTGCTCAGTTCGATGCCGGTGACGCCCTTCCGCCCCGACACATCCGTCACCTGCTGGCCGCGGATGACGGGAACGCCGGCGCTGTCTGCTGACGCATCCATCCGGCTGTCGACGATGACTTCGACATGCACGCCCTGAGTCTTGAGGTCGCGGGCCGTGCGGTAGGCCGAATCGTTATTGGCAAAAACTGCGACCGATCGGCCAGCCGCAACGCCATACCGGTTGGCATAGCTCCGCATGGCGGATGCCAGCATGACGCCCGGAACGTCGTTGCCGCCAAACGCCACCGGGCGCTCTTCCGCGCCTGCCGCAAGCACCGCGCGCTTCGCGATGATGCGCCAGTAGCGCTGGCGGGGTTCGTAGGGATCGGGTACGGCCACATGGTCATTGACCCGCTCGACGGCACCGAAGATGTTGCCATCGAACCAGCCCATGACAGTGGTGCGTGGCATGAGCGTCACGGTCGGCAGTGACGCGAGTTCGGCCAGCACGCCCGCAGCCCAGTCAAGACCTGACTTGCCATCGATCTCTTCACGCTCATGGAGAAGCGATCCGCCAAGCCGCGCGCCCTCGTCGGCAAGAACCACACGCTGGCCGGACCGCGCCGCAGCGAGCGCGGCCATCAGACCCGCGGGTCCCGAACCGATCACCAGCAGGTCACAATGGGCGTAGGCCTTTTCATATTTGTCGGGGTCGGGAAGCCTTGACGCCGTACCCAGTCCCGCCGCCCGGCGGATCAGCGGCTCATAGATCTTCTCCCAGAAGCTCTTCGGCCACATGAAGGTCTTATAGTAGAAGCCCGCGACGAAGATCGACGAGGCCAGCGAAGTGACGGCACCGACATCGAAATTGAGCGACGGCCAGCGGTTCTGGCTTCGCGCCGTGAGCCCGTCATAGAGTTCGATCATGGTGGCGCGGGTGTTGGCTTCCTTGCGGCCGCCCTCACGCAGTTCAACGAGCGCATTGGGCTCGGCAGCACCTTCCGTGATGACGCCGCGCGGCCGGTGATACTTGAAGGACCGGCCCATGAGTGTCACGCCATTGGCCATCAGTGCCGAGGCCAGCGTGTCTCCCGCATGGCCGGTAAACGGCTTTCCGTCAAAGGAGAAGGACAGCTCCGTGGTGCGGTCGATGAGACCGCCCTTGTCGAGACGATAGGAGCTCATGCCCTGGCTCCCTTCGCCCTGGTGTAGTCGCGGGCCGTGACGGCACCATAGACCTCGTGCGTCTCGGTGTTGCGGGTCACGACCAGCCAAGACCGGCATCCACCGGAATGATGGGCGTATTCATCAAAGCGGCCGCGTGGATTGTTGCGCAGATAGACGTAGTCGTACCACTGTTCCATGGAGGACGGGTCATTGGTGGTGGGACGGGTCACCGAGGCATCGCCGAGGAAGGTGAATTCCTCGACTGGCCTGGTGCCGCAATGGGGACATGGGATGAGCATGAGCGTGATCCGTCAGTGCAGGTTCGGTGTTGCGCCCTGGCCCTTTTCGTCGAGCATGTGCCCGGTTCTGAACCGGTCGAGACGATAGGCGGCGTTGAGCTTGTGGGGTTCATCCCTGGCGATGGTGTGCGCGAAGCACCAGCCCGAGGCAGGCGTTGCCTTGAAGCCGCCGTAGCACCAGCCGGTGTTGAGGTAGAGATTCTGGATAGGCGTCTTGTCGATGATCGGCGAACCATCCATCGACATGTCCATGATGCCGCCCCAGGACCGCAGCACCCTCACCCGGGCGATCGAGGGGATCATGGCGACACCGGCTTCGACCACATGCTCGACCATCGGCAGGTTGCCGCGTCGGGCATAGGAGTTGTAGCCATCGATATCGCCGCCGAAGACGAGGCCGCCCTTGTCCGACTGCGAGACATAGAAGTGCCCGGCGCCGAAGGTAACGACGCCATCAATGTAGGGCTTCAGCCCCTCGGACACGAAGGCCTGCAGCACGTGACTCTCGACGGGAAGCTTGAGGCCCGCCATCGCCGCCGTCTCGGATGAGTTACCGGCCGTGGCCAGGCCAAGCTTCTTGCACCTGATGAAGCCCTTGTTGGTATCGACACCGACAACCTTGCCGTTCTCGATACGGATCCCCGTGACCTCGCAGCGCTGGATGATGTCGACGCCGCGGCTGTCGGCACCGCGCGCATAGCCCCACGCGACCGCATCATGACGGACTGTACCGCCACGGCGCTGCAGGAGCCCGCCCTTGATGGGGAAGCGCGCATTTTCGAAGTCGAAGAAGGGATACATCTCGCGCACCTGCTCGCGGTCGAGCAGTTCGGCGTCAACGCCGTCGATGCGCATGGCGTTTCCGCGCCGCGCGAAGGCATCGCGCTGGGCGTCCGTGTGGCAGAGGTTGAGCACCCCGCGCTGGGACACCATGGCGTTGAAATTGAAGTCCTGTTCGAGATTCTCCCAGAGCTTCATCGACCATTCATAGAACGGGTTGTTGCCGGGCAGCATGTAGTTGGAGCGGATGATGGTGGTGTTTCGACCAATGTTTCCGGAGCCAAGCCAGCCCTTTTCGAGCACCGCCACATTGGTGAGGCCATGTTCCTTGGCAAGATAATAGGCGGTCGCAAGCCCGTGGCCGCCGCCACCCACGATGACGATGTCATATTCTGACTTGGGTTGCGGTTCGCGCCAGGCAGGTTGCCAGTTCTTGTGTCCTGAGAAGGAATTCTTGATGAGGGAGAAGACGTTGTAGCGCATGCGCAAGTCCTGAACCGAATGATCCGGGGGTATAACGGCACCCAAGGTTTTCGTCTTGCACATGAAAGCCATTTCCTGATAATTTCAAGACATGCGCGAGGCACCCCAAACCATCGGCTTCCTGCTCATTCCGGGATTTGCGCTGATGTCCTATGCCTCGGCGGTCGAGCCCTTGCGCGCCGCCAACCTGCTGGCCGGCCGGGAACTCTACCGCTGGGTTCACATCTCGCCGGGGCCTGCGACCGTGGCGGCATCCTGCGGCGCCACGGTGCCCTGCCCGGTGAAAACCGGCGAGGCCGTCGACCTCGACCTGCTGCTGGTCTGCGCGGGCGGGCGTCCGACCTCATTCCGGGACCGGGCGACGCTGCGCTGGCTCAAGGCCCTCGCTGGCCGGGGCATGCGGATCGGCGGCGTTTCCGGCGGCCCG
>Ga0129333_10005658_pt1 | contig 11769 bp, 13 predicted proteins | sample CPB6_08_DNA_FD_94474 | JGI IMG/M metagenome (GOLD analysis project Ga0129333, IMG submission 94474) | Freshwater to marine salinity gradient microbial communities from Chesapeake Bay, USA - CPBay_Sum_0.6_0.8_DNA | ecosystem: Environmental > Aquatic > Marine > Coastal | place: USA: Chesapeake... | reverse complement strand
GTTGGAGAAATTAATTTATGCTTCGTTTGTTTTTCGACGTCCCCGCACGCGCAATTTAGCCACACGGCGTGGATCGGCATCGATGATTTCAAATTCAAAGGCTTCAACAGGCGTGGGGATGATCTCTCCACGCATGGGCACGCGGCCCGCTAACCAGGCGACAAGGCCGCCAATTGTTGTCACTTCGGCTGGCGTATCGTCCATGCGAAAATCTACGCCAAGCATTTCATTGACCTCATCGAGATCAGCACGCGCATCGAGGAGATAATCTCCAGTTTCTAACTTGATGATGCTTGGAGCCTCGCCAATATCATGCTCATCTTCAATATCGCCAACGATCATTTCCATAATGTCTTCAATTGTGACTAAGCCATCTGTGCCGCCATATTCATCGATGACCAGAGCAAGATGCGTTCGCGTCGCCTGCATGCGAATAAGAAGGTCCAGCGCCGGCATCGCTCCGGGTACATAAAGCACGGGCTTTAGCAGGCTGGTTGATGAAAGTTGCGCATTAAAATCAAGTTGAGAGCCTTGTGCTTCTTCTTGATGTGGTTGGGTAACATTCAAACCAGCGCATTGTGCGATCAGATTTATGAAATCGCGTATATGAATCATGCCGCGTGGATCATCTAAAGTATCTGCATATACGGGCAGCCGCGAATGCCCGGCGTCTTGAAAAACATTTAGTGCTTCTTGCAGCGTCAGATCATGTGACAATGCAACAATATCAGCGCGAGGGATCATCGCGTCATGAACTCTTAAGTCATGCAGGCTTAATACATTTTTAAGTAAAGCGCGTTCATGAGGAGTGACGTCGCCTGCTGCTTCCTCCAAGGCGTCTTCGATATCTTCGCGCACAGATGCAGGCGCAAGGCCCAGCAAGGTGCGGAGCCGATCAAGAAGGCTTAAGCGCGCGCCTTCACTTAATCTTTTTCCATCGTCATTATTTTCTGATCTTGTTGACATGATTAATTCAGCTTAGCCTTAATCTTAATTGAGGACGGTTGCATTGCATCCTCGCTTTCGTATGGATCGCCCAGGCCCATTTTCAGAGAAATCAAGCGTTCCAGATTTTCCATGATTTCCGCCTCTGCCTCAGTTTCATGATCATATCCGACAAGATGTAAAACGCCATGAATGAGCATGTGGCCGATATAGCATGGAAGCGGTCTGCCAAATTCCTTGGCCTCTCTTGTCACTGTTTGGTAGGCGATAATGATATCGCCAAGCAGCCGTTTATCCTCAAGAAGTCCAGGAGTAGGAAAAGATAACACGTTAGTAGGCGCGTTTTTTCCGCGCCATTGTGCATTGAGTTGAGTTATTGCATCATCATCGCAATAGGTAACGCTAATTTCGCATTCAGGCGCAAGCGCTAGGAGGCAATTCTCAAGGCTCACTGCGACACAGCGGTTTGTGAGCCCTTCTAGGTCGTCGATCCTATCCCATTCAGATGCGGCGACAACAATATCGATTTCAAGGCTCATTGTTGTTTGCGATCCTGACGCGCTTCATTCTTATGCCGCGCGGCGCGATCATAGGCGCTGACAATCTGGCGCACTAATTCGTGACGGACAACGTCGCCTTCAGAAAATTTTACGCGTCCGATAGTGTCTAATTCTGACAGTAGATCAACTGCTTCTGAGAGACCAGAAGTTTGTCCTGGCGGCAAATCTGTTTGCGATGGGTCGCCTGTGATAATCATCCGTGAGCCTTCGCCTAGCCGCGTAAGGAACATTTTCATTTGCATGGATGTTGCGTTTTGGGCTTCATCCAAAAGCACGCAGGCGCGCGTTAGGGTTCTTCCACGCATGAAAGCGAGAGGCGCGACTTCGATCATGCCAGTTTGCAGACCGCGCTCGACCATGCGCGAGTCCATGAAATCATGCAGGGCGTCAAAAATCGGGCGCAGGTATGGATCGACTTTCTCTCGCATGTCGCCAGGTAAAAAGCCCAGGCGCTCTCCCGCTTCAACGGCTGGACGTGAAAGGATCAGGCGCTCCACGGCGCCTTGCTCCATCAATTGAACAGCTTGCCCAACAGCCAGCCAGGTCTTGCCAGTGCCAGCCGGGCCAACGCCAAAGACGAGTTCATAGCGTTTCATCGCTCGTAAATATTGGTCTTGGGCGGCATTGCGCGCACGCACGAGGCCGCGTTTACGGGTGATGATTTGTTCAAAGCCGCCGCGCGTTGGTTCAGCATTTGGGAAGAGACTACGTTGTCGCGCCGTTTCTTCAATTGCGCCGTCGACTTCCCCAGAATTAACCTTTTGTCCTTTTGAGATCCGCTCATAGAGCGCTTCTAACACGCGCCGCGCGTGCTCACAGGACTCTGCTTTACCTTTTAAGGTGACATGATTGCCATTGGCGAAAGAGGCGACGCGTAATCGCCGTTCAATTTTTGCGAGGTTTTGATCATATAAGCCAAAGACTAGCGAGGCGTATTTATTGTTCTCAAACGCCAGCGTAATCTCTGCTTCAGGTTCAGCTGCGTCATCGCGTCGTGTTGTGAGAACTGGATCATAGACCATCTTAGACCACCGCTTCTTGAGGCTTATGAATAAGATTTCCTGTCAATGAATTGGGTCCGGTGGCAGAAATCGCAACGCGGGCGATTTTACCGATAAGGCTTGTGGGGCCGTCAACATGAACCGCTTGTAGATAGGGAGATTTCCCGCCTATCTGGCCATCGTGGCGCCCTGGCTTTTCGAAGAGAACATCAATTTCTTTGTTCACCATCGCCTTGTTGAATGATTGTCGCTGTTGCTCAAGAAGCGCTTGGAGTTGCGCAAGGCGTTCGCGTTTTACCTCTTCGCTGATTTGGTCGGCGCGCTGCGCGCCGGGCGTGCCGGGTCGGGGCGAATATTTGAATGAGAAGCTTGATGCGTAATTTACACTGGCGATGAGATCTAACGTCTGTTGAAAATCTTTTTCGGTTTCTCCCGGAAACCCAACAATAAAATCTGAGGAGACCGCTAGATCCTGACGGACGGATCTGAGACGAGAAATAATATTCGCATAGTCTTCAGCCGTGTGTTTTCGGTTCATTGCCTTCAAGATGCGATCAGAGCCGGATTGAACTGGCAGATGCACGTAGGGCATAAGCTTGCTAATCGTCCCATGGGCGGAGATTAAATCATCCGACATATCGACGGGATGACTAGTTGTGTAGCGGAGCCGCTCAACGCCGGATATTTCGCTGCAATGCGCAATCAGATCTGCAAGACTCCAAATTTGTCCATTTGCCGCTGCGCCGCGGAAAGCATTCACATTCTGGCCAATGAGCGTTATCTCGCGTACGCCAGCGTCAACAAGGCGCTGGATTTCCGCCATGATTTCATGAACGTTACGCGAAACTTCGGCACCGCGGGTATAGGGAACAACGCAGAATGAGCAGAATTTATCGCAGCCTTCTTGAACGGTGACGAAAGCTGCTATGCCGCGCTGGTTAATTTGTTTTACGGTGGGTTGTGGGAGCGTATTGAATTTTTCTTCAACGGAGAATTCTGTGTCTGTCGTGCGCAGACCGAGTTTAGCTTTCTGAATAAGCGCAGGTAAGCGATGATAGCTTTGTGGTCCAACGACAAGATCGACAGCGCTTTGCCGCCTAAGCACCTCTTCGCCTTCAGCTTGCGCAACGCAACCCGCAACAATAATTTTTAATTCCCTGCCTTCGCGCGCGCGTTCGCGTTTCGCCATCGCCAGCTTACCAAGCTCCGAATAGATCTTTTCGGCCGCTTTCTCGCGAATGTGGCAGGTATTAAGAATGACGAGATCGGCGTCTTGCTCGTTTTCTGTGCTGACATAACCTTCAGTGGCGAGAAGATCAGACATACGCTCTGCGTCATACACATTCATCTGGCAGCCATAGGACTTCATCAGTACCCTGCCGCTTGGCGTTACGTCTTTTTTAGACGCGTTTCCTGCTTCCTCTTCCGCGTTCAAAATCGGGGTAATAATTTTTGGGCTCCTGCTATGACGTTTTTAAACGACTCGAGCGATTGTTGACCTTATTATAGGGGGGTTGAGTGTAAACGCCGACTCTAATCTTTGTCTTTGACGTGTTTTAGATTTCTAAACGCAAATTGATTGCAGCCCGGCGGCCGCCATCTGCGCGTTGATAATAGTTCTCGCGTCGGCCAATTTCTTTAAAGCCCGCACGTTCATAGAGTTTTAGCGCAGCGTTATTGTCATCTGCTACTTCCAAAAAGACTAGCCGCGCGCCTGCGCGTTCCAGGTTTTCTAGATGTTTTTCCAATAACTTACGCCCCACCCCAGCTGACCGGCGCTTGGGGTCCACAGCGAAAGTAAGGATTTCAGCATCCGGTGGGGTTAATCGCGAAAGGATAAATCCATCTAGTCGGCTACCCGCACTACTGAGGGCGCCATCAGAAATTATGCCAGAATCGGTCAAGTAACTTTCAAAATCCAGTTTTGACCAACCATAGGCGAAGGAAGCGCCATGCAGCCCCTCGCAGATAGGCGCCCAACGAGCGTCAATCGGCTCAATCACAACGCCGGGTTTGGCAAAAAAGCCTGAAAGCGGGTTCATCTCATTAAATTACCCTGGAAGCGGGACCGCGGGTAATTTTTCTCCTCCCATTATGGTTCCGCGCGCGAGCGTGACGTCGGGTTCCTTGAGGTAGAGCGGTCGCGCTGGGGCAAGCATTGGATTTGCCACAAGCCCCAGACGCGCAACAAAAATGATATTTGGCGCTATCGCGGCATCAATAATTTTGACGGCGATGCCGCGTAAACGAGCTTCGCGGGCGAGGGCCTCTGCTCCCGAGCCGACCAGACGCAACGGACCCGAGCCGAGCGCGCGAAGAGCCTCATGCGCGCCGACCCGTCTGGGGCTGAGGACGGGGCGCCCATCTGGGGCGAAAGCGGCGATGAAAACATGGTCATGACGCGCGTCAATCGCGGCAGCGATAAGACCGTCAGATTCCTCTAGGATAAGAGGGCTTGCCAAGGCCGATAAGGTCGACACGCCAACTAAGTCGCATTTACAGGCAAGCGCCACGCCTTGAGCTGCCGCGAGCCCAATGCGAATGCCGGTAAAGGATCCCGGCCCGACGGTGACGGCGACGCGGCCAATCGAGGGGAAGCCGCCTGGCGCTTGTGCAACGACGCGCTGGATTAAAGGTATAACCGCTTCAGCATGGCCGCGAGCCATTGGCAAGGTTTCAAGCGCGATCGGTTGCAACGCTTCTTCGTCCAATACACAGGCGGAAACGGCAGGCAGCGCAGTGTCAATCGCAAGGATTCTCATAATCCGTGATTATGATCGTTTTGCCTTCGCGATCAACAATTCATCCGGGTTAAACGAACCTTATGCTTAGATTTTTTCAACGCTCTTAATTTCAGGCAGAAAATGTCTTAGCAAATTTTCAATGCCATTACGCAGCGTTGCTGTGGAGGAGGGGCAACCAGAACAGGCGCCCTTCATTGCAAGATAGACAATGCCGTCCCTATAGCCTTTGAAGACAATATCGCCGCCGTCATTAGCGACGGCAGGTCTGACGCGTGTTTCAATTAACTCTTTTATTGTTGCGACTATTTGTTCATCGGCTGGATCAAAAAATTCGTTCTCTTGACCCTCGCTTGGAGACAGATCTGGATCGGTCAGCAAGGGCGCGCCGCTCGTAAAATGCTCCATAATCGTTCCCAGGATCGCGGGTTTTAGATGCGCCCAGTCTGTTTCGTCCTTTGTTACAGAAACGAAGTCAGATCCGTACATAACCGCTTTGACGCCTTTAATCCCAAGTAAAGCTTGGGCAAGGGGCGCTTTTTCTGCGGCGTTTGACTCGTGAAATTCCAATGCGCCTTGACCAAGTACGCTCTGGCCAGGAAGAAATTTTAATGTTGCGGGATTGGGCGTTGTTTCGGTTTGTATAAACATGAGCTTGTTCCTTGCGCCTGCGGTTCAAGGCCGAGGCTGATGCGCTCCTCTAACACGAAAAAGTGCAAAGAGCGCGCGCTTGTTGTGGGATCCGACATTTTTTCGTTAGATTTTCTCTAACTGTTTACACCGATCACGCCATCGTTTCAGGGCGACGATGGCCCAAATTCCTTCAATGAGCCCAAAAGGCCAAGCTCCTTGAAGAAAACCATAAAGCGAGCCCATCGCGCAGGCGCAGGCGAAAAGGAGAATGAAATGGCGGCTTTTATCTTCAAGCATATAAGCCAGGAGCATTATGCTGACTGCTATAAAACCAAAGAGGCTTAACCCGTCCATTTTAGTCCTGCTTGGTGCGAAACCGGGAGAGTTGCTGTTATCTGATAAATGACGCAAGCTCACACAATGTCTAGCGCCGCGCTTCTTTTTGCTCATGCCGAATATTACCGGGCTTTCGCTTCGAGAAATTTGCAAGCGATGATGGATCTTTGGGCTCTAGAAGATATCTCCTGTGTGCATCCAGGTTGGCCCGTTCTGATTGGACGCACAGCTGTGATCGCCTCCTATCGCGATATTTTTCTTAATCCACAACAGCCGAGTATTGAAGCGCGTCAAGAACGCATCTTGAGATCAGATTTTGAGGGGCGTGTTTTTTGTGTCGAGGAAGTTGGCGGCGCATTATTGATGGCGACAAATTGGTTTGCTTTGCAGGATTCTCGCTGGAGGCTTATTCATCATCAAGCAAGCCCGCTTGCGCCCGGCTCTTCACGAGAGGCGGCCTCAGAAAATAATGCATCTTTTCATTGAGAAGATGTTGGCTCTGCCGTTTTTTTTCTAGATTGCTTTTTAGGATCGCGGCGTGGGCCTTCTACTAGCCTGACAACGAGCCCCCAAAGGGTGCGCACATCTTGCTCTGTTAATGTCATGCGATGAAACATATTGCGTAAATTTCGCGCCATAACGGGTTTTTTTGTCAGGGGACGAAAAAACCCGCGTTGATCCAATTCGTTTTCAAGAAAATCAAAGAAAGCGAGAGTCATTTCTCGCGTTGCAGGCGGTGAACGCATTTCGACGTCAAAAGGCGGGATATCGCCATGAGCTGCGCGGAACCACTCATAGCCAGTTAGCAACACTGCTTGGGCCAGATTGAGTGAGGCATAGGCCGGATTGACAGGAAATGTGAGGATTGCATCTGCAAGCGCGACGTCATCATTATCGAGACCAGTGCGTTCAGGTCCAAATAGAACGCCGTGTTTTTCGCCATGAATGAACCTCTGGGCGGTCTCTGGCATCGCTTGCGCGGGGAGAACCACGGGTTTCATTTGTCCACGGCCTCTCGCCGTAGCGGCGTAAACAAAGGTTAAATCTTCAATGGCGGCGCGGGTGCTCTCATAGACTTTGGCTTGCTCAAGCAGGTAAGTTGCGCCAGCCGCCGCTGCATAAGCCCCTTTGCGATAGGCTCCCGTTCTGGGCCAGCCTTCTTTTGGCGCAACCAAACGAAGGTCGCTGAGGCCAAAATTGGCCATAGCCCGCGCGCACATCCCAATGTTGACAGCCAATTGCGGCCGCACCAATACAATCGCGGGTCCGCCGGAGAGATTTTTTTTTGATTTATCCGTTCCTGCTCCGACCACGATTATTCCTTTGCGCCCTCCAGGGCCGATCGCAACTTATTCGCAAAGCTATGTGCGGGGAAAGAGCTTTTGGCGCCTGATTTGCCCGTTAGGGGCGCGGCGTTATAAGACGCGCTCAGCTGAGGACCAGACCAAGATGCAAAAAATTAAAGTTGCTCATCCTGTCGTCGAGCTCGACGGCGACGAAATGACCCGCATTATCTGGGCCTTTATCAAGGATAAATTGATTCGTCCCTATCTCGATGTTGATCTACTCTATTACGATCTGTCTGTTCAAAACCGTGATGCGACAGAGGATCAAGTAACAATCGATGCGGCGAATGCGATTAAGCTTCACGGCGTAGGAGTTAAATGCGCCACAATCACTCCGGACGAAGCGCGTGTTGAAGAGTTTCGTCTCAAGCAAATGTGGAAGTCGCCCAATGGAACAATTCGCAATATCCTGGGCGGCGTTATTTTCAGAGAGCCGATCATTTGTAAAAATGTTCCGCGTCTTGTGCCTGGATGGACGCAGCCAATTGTCGTTGGTCGACATGCCTATGGCGATCAATATCGCGCCACGGATTTCAAGATTCCAGGAAAAGGACGCTTAACAATCAAATTCCAGGGCGATGACGGGCAGACAATCGAAAAAGAGGTTTTTGCTTTCCCAGGCGCCGGCGTAGCAATGGCGATGTATAATCTGGATGACTCTATCCGTGAATTCGCTCGAGCGACTTTCAATTATGGGTTAACGCGCAAATTCCCCGTCTATTTATCAACCAAAAATACAATTCTCAAAGCTTATGACGGAAGATTCAAGGATCTCTTTCAGGAAATTTATGAGGCTGAATTCAAGTCGCAGTATATGACCTTGGGTTTGATATATGAGCATCGGCTCATTGATGACATGGTTGCTTCCGCGCTGAAATGGTCAGGCGGATATATATGGGCGTGTAAAAATTATGATGGGGATGTGCAGTCAGATACTGTCGCGCAAGGGTTTGGATCTTTGGGTCTGATGACAAGCGTCTTAATGACGCCCGATGGCAAGACGGTTGAGGCGGAAGCGGCGCATGGCACAGTAACGCGGCACTACCGAGAACATCAAAAGGGACATGAAACGTCGACGAATTCAATCGCCTCAATTTTCGCTTGGACGCGCGGGCTTGCCCACCGGGCTAAGCTTGATGACAACGCTGAACTTGCGCGTTTTGCCAAAAATTTGGAAACAGTTTGCGTCGCGACTGTGGAGAGCGGCTTTATGACAAAAGATCTGGCCTTGCTCGTAGGCCATCGCCAGAAATGGTTGTCGACGACGGGCTTTCTTGACAAAATTGACGAGAACTTGCGCAAATCAATGGTCTAGGCTTCCTTTAAGGCATTTGGAGATTGGAGGTATTTGGCCTCTCTCTCCAACTTTCTATGACTTGATCGGCTTTAAAGCCTTATCGAGATTGAAAGTGACATGCTTCGCATCTATATAACCGCGCTATAGGCCCATAGGGGATTCGCGGTAATGATAGTTGAACTTGAAGAGTCCTATAAGCCGACGGACGATGAGCCCTTCATGAATGAACGGCAGAAAGAATATTTCCGTCGCAAGCTTCTTGCTTGGAAAGAAGATATTCTGGAAGAAAGTCGTGAAACGCTTGTTGCTCTACAAAGTGAAAATGAAAATCATCCAGATCTCGCTGATCGCGCTTCATCAGAAACGGATCGAGCAATTGAATTACGAGCAAGAGACCGTCAACGAAAATTAATTGCAAAGATTGAAGCGGCGATTGAGCGACTTGATGATGGCTCATATGGCTATTGTGAAGAAACAGGCGAGCCGATTTCAATCAAACGCCTTGATGCGCGCCCCATTGCGACATTGTCCATCGAGGCGCAAGAGCGGCATGAACGTCGAGAAAAAGTTTATCGCGACGATTGAGTAAGCATAGTATTTTTGAGAAGCTGATAAGGCCGGCGTGTTGGTTGATCCCACGCCGGTCTTTTTTTTATTATTTATTCTTTGTCCGTTCTGCCTAACAGGCGCGCCATTTCTTCTTCCAGCGAGTCCAATGGATCAGAATTTGGCGCTTCTGAGCTCTCCTTGACGGTTGGCATAACCGGACGCTGCGCCGGAGGTGGGGGCGGCGGAGGCGGAGGTGGTGGCGGAGGAGGGGAAGCCTTAGGGGTTTCGGGCGGCGGTGGCGGTGCGCTTCTCTGTGTTGCTGGCGCAAATATTGGCGGCGCCGGACGCTGAGCTTCCGGAGCGGCTGGAGGAGCGCTCACGCCTTCTTCGTTTTCTTGCTTAGGCGTGATGACTCGCTGCGTCCTGGATAAAAATGATGGCATTCTCGGTGGTCGCGGCGGCGGCGTGAGCCTGGCCGGCGGTGTGCTTAAACCGAGAGAGGCGCGCGGAGGAGCGGAGCTGATCGGTGGAGGCGGAGAAACCGAGGAGGACGGCGCGGGGCTGACGGCTGGAGCTGTCGCGCTGCTGGGCGCCGGGCTTTTCTGGGCGAAAAGATCTGGCGGCAGATTAAGCGGCGCTGGCGGCTTCAAACCAGTTGCCGCTGGTCGCGTTTCAGGCGCTGGCTCATCAGGGACGGGCGTGGGCGGCGTTGGCCAATTCGCTGCGGCGGCCGTTGGCGCGTTTCGATTTGTGGTTTGATCAGCCCGATTAATAGCGCCTTCAACGAGGACGTCATTTGGGCCGCCAATGAGGAGAAGGTGCTCAGTATTATCACGGCGGACAATAACAAGCTGACGTTCCTTATCGAGATCGAAAACGTCGACAACGTCTAATCGTCTCGGGCGGTTACGCGGTCCAGGAGCGCGGATGCGCTTTCCAAAGACAAGCCGGAATATGTAAATGAGCAGCAATGCGGCGAGTAGGAACGCCACGAGGGCGCCTAGTAAGGGCAACAATTGTGTAAATTTATCAGCCATGAAAAGGGGGTCTCTCGTTCATCCTCTTCTGAACTTGCCAAACTATCAGCCTTTCTGGCAAGCGCGGACGAAATATAAATAAATGGTTAATGCCGGCTAAGCGTAAATCTGAGCGCTTTTGAGGCCAAAGCCCGGCTACAGCGCTTTTTTGTTTTGGGCGGGGTTAAGTCGAATATGGCTCTCCCAACTGAATATTTTCGTTTCAGCGTTTTGACTCGACGTTTTTAGCATTAATCTGACGGAAATATCGAATCGCTGAAAAATCCGAGTAAGGCGCAAGACCTGCTCTTTTGTCGATAAGGCTTTAAGATGACCGAGCGGGTGGCGTCTCCCGCCTATGAGCGAAGCGAGCGATCCGGCAGCGCGTTGCTGGTGGTGGCTTTAGCCTGTCTGATTTTAGGAGTCGCCGCGATTTATTTTCTTGCGCCAGTGGGTTTGGCGCCGCGCTTCACTATGCTTGCTTTGGCGCTTTTTGGCGTTGCCGGCATCTTTTTTCTATTTGCCTACGCCGTAGGCTTGATTCAATTCTCAACGCGACAAGTTGCAGATGATGTCAGCAAAATTATCGCCGATAGCTCGAGTGAGGGGTTACTCATTACAATCGGCGAAGCAGAGATTTATTTCGCCAACCCAGCCTATTTGACTCTTTGTAGCGCTCAGGATGTAGCCGGCGTTCGGGGCGTTGATCGGTTGTTTTCCGGCCCGCCAGAGGTATCGGAGGCAGTTTATCGGCTTGCGCAAGCAGCCCGCGCCGGCGTTGCGCATGCGGAAGATTTACGTCTCTCTCCGCCTTTACCCCCTAATAATGGATCTGTCGGGTGGTATCGCATTCGCGTGCGCCCCTTGCCGCAAATCGCCCTGCGAGCGACGCTCTGGACCGTAGCGGACGTAACGGTGGAGCGTCAGCGACAAGAAAATGTTTTTCAAGAACTCCAACATGCGATTGATTTTTTAGATCATGCGCCTGCAGGCTTCTTCTCAGCGGAGCCTTCTGGCGATGTCTCTTACATGAACAATACGCTTGCCGGCTGGCTCGGGTATGACTTAACGCAAGTTGGTTCAGGCGGAGCTACGCTTTCCACGATCATCGCCAATGACAGCGCGACTTTGTTATCCGCTATTCGCGGTGCGCCAGGAGAGGTGCGTTTGGCGCAATTAGATTTGGATTTGCGCTGTCAGGATGGTCGCTCTTTGCCAGTGCGATTGCTTCATCAAGTCGCTTTTGGACAAAATGGTCAAGCAGGCTCTTCGCGCACGCTTGTTCTTAATCGTACGGCGGGTGAGCAGCCTGAAGAAAATCTCCGTGCAGCAGAAGTTCGGTTTG
>Ga0129333_10005657_pt1 | contig 11771 bp, 13 predicted proteins | sample CPB6_08_DNA_FD_94474 | JGI IMG/M metagenome (GOLD analysis project Ga0129333, IMG submission 94474) | Freshwater to marine salinity gradient microbial communities from Chesapeake Bay, USA - CPBay_Sum_0.6_0.8_DNA | ecosystem: Environmental > Aquatic > Marine > Coastal | place: USA: Chesapeake... | reverse complement strand
GCGCTGCGCCGCTGCTTGGCCGCCAGGCGCCGCTCCTGGGAGCCGCGGGTGGGCTTGGTGGGGCGACGGGGCGGCGGCGGCGGCTTGAGTGCCTCCTGAAGCAGGGCCACCAGGCGCCGCTGGGCCGCCACGCGGTTCTGCCACTGGGAGCGGTGCTCACTGGCGACGATCTGCAGACAGCCCTCCAGCAGCCGCCCCTCCAGACGCCGCAGGGCGCGGGCCTTGAGCGCCGGCGGCAGCACATCGCTGCCGGCCAGGTTGAACAGCAACTCCACCCGCGAATCGGTGGTGTTCACGTTCTGCCCGCCGGGGCCGGAACTGCGCGAGAAACGCCAGCGCAGCTCCGCCGCCGGAATGCGCAGCACAGGGCCGCCCGGCAGGGGCAGCTGCAGATCCGCGATCGGCTGGGCGCCGGCCATGGCTCGAACCTCCTGGGCCTCAGGCTGTCACGGGGCGCACACCGGCGATGCGCAAATCTGGAGACAGCAACCGCCGCGCCGATGGCCGAGAGCAGCAGCACCCCCACCCCGGGCTGGCCCCTCTCCAGCTCTGGCTGGATTGACGAGATCTTCGACGGCGTGCGCTACGGCCTGGCCGGCCGGGTGATCGCCGAGCAGCACTCCGACTTTCAGCGGGTCACGATCATCGAGAGCGAGCGCTACGGCAAGGGCCTGCTGCTCGATGGCTGCTGGATGACGGCCGAGCGCCAGGAGCGGCACTACCACGAGGCGATCGTGCACCCGGCCCTCTGCGGCGCCGCTGGCATCGAGCGGGTGCTGGTGATCGGCGGCGGTGATGGCGGCACCGCCCGCGAGTGCCTGCGCCACGCCGGCGTCCAGCACCTCGACATGGTCGAGATCGATGGGCTGGTGGTGCAGTGGAGCCAGGAGCACCTGCCCTCGATCGGCGGCGGTTGCTGGAGCGATCCCCGCTTCCACCTCACGGTCGGCGATGGCATCGCCTGGGCCGCCAATGCCGCCGACGCCAGCTACGACGTGGTGATCGTCGATGGCTCCGACCCGGCCGGCCCGGCGGAGGGCCTGTTCAACCGCGCCTTCTTCGAGCAGTGCCGCCGCATCCTCAGGCCCGGCGGTGTGTTCGCCACCCAGAGCGAATCACCCGAGGCCTTCCGCCAGGTGCACATCGACACCGTGACGGTGATCCGCGAGGTGTTCGGCCACGCCGACCCGCTGTACGGCTGGGTGCCGATGTACCCGAGCGGCTGGTGGAGCTGGACGTTCGCCGCCACGGACGGCCGTCGCTACCTGCAGCCGGATCCCGATCGCGCCGCGGCCGTGGCCCGTGGCTGTGAGATCTGGAGTCCCCGCTGGCAGCGGGGCGCCTTCGACGCCATCCCCGCCGCGATCGAACGCGCTCTCGATGCCTGAACGGCTGAACGCCGAAACACCCAACCCTCACCCCAACGCCCGCCCATGGCCAGCCCCGATCTCTCCCTGTTCGACCCGGATCTGTTCGAGACAGACGGCGCCATCTACATGGGCAGCCAGCGCGATCCGGCCGGCTGCCGGGTGGGACTGTTCGGTGTGCCCTACGACGGCACCACCTCGTTCCGACCCGGCACCCGCTTCGGGCCGGCCGCCATCCGTGAGGTGAGCCCCGGTCTGGAGAGCTACTGCCCTCAGATCGATCGGGACCTGGAGGACCTGGCGATCGCCGACCTCGGCGCGGTCGACATTCCCTTCGGGGCCCCCGAACCGGTGGTGGCGGCCGTGAAGCGGGCCACCGAGGCGGTGCTGGCCCTGGGCCTGAAGCCCCTGATGCTCGGCGGCGAGCACTCGATCAGCTCCGGCGCCGTGGCGGCCGTGGCGGCGCAGCACCCGGAGCTGGTGCTGGTGCAGCTCGATGCCCACGCCGATCTGCGTCACGAGTGGCTCGGCGCCCACCACAGCCACGCCTGCGCCATGCGTCGCTGCCTGGAGGTGCTGCCCAGCCAGCAGCTGCTGCAGATCGCGATCCGCAGCGGCACCCGTGAGGAATTCAGCGAATTGCGCCAGACCGGCCGCCTGGTGGCGATCGAACGGATGGCCGAGACCCTCAGACCGCTGCGCGGCAAGCCCCTCTATCTCACCGTCGATCTCGACTGGTTCGATCCAGCCGTGATGGCTGGAACCGGCACACCGGAACCGGGCGGCTTCCTCTGGAAGGACTTCGCTGCCCTGGTGGATGAGCTGCGCCACCACACCCTGGTCGGCGCCGATGTGGTGGAGCTGGCGCCGATGCTCGATCCCACGGGGGTGAGCAGCGTGCTTGCCGCCAAGGTGGTGCGCAGCCTGCTGTTCCTGCTGGATCGCTGAGGCCGCGCCGCGGCCCGGGCGCCCTCAGTAAGCGCAGGTGCCGCTGGCGCGCTGTTCGCGCAGGCGCTCATGCTGCTGGCCGATCAATTGGATCGCCATCGTCGGGTGGTTGTGCAGCAGGTTGAGGAAGCGCAGCCGATCGAGGCGCACCAGCTCGACCGGGGTGCGCGCCAGGGCCTCGTTGCGGTAGGTGCCGTCCTTCCAGACGATGTCCTCGTAGCTGAACAGCTCACCGGGGCGGCAACAGAGCTTGTCGCCCTCAGCACTGATCACCTCAACGATGCCGCGCCGCACGCCATAGATCGCCTCCGCCGGCTGACCGCGTCGAAAAATCGCTGCCCCCGTGGCGAAGGAGAGCACTTCACTGTCCACCTGGGTGGCCATCAGATCCACCGGGGTGGCCGCCGAGACGCCTGCAATCAACGCACTCCCCTCCCTGGCTGTGGACCTCTCAACGCAGCTTCGCACCTCCAGCCGGTGGGATCGGCATGGAGGAACACAGCGGCACGGAAGCGAGCGCGAATCTTCGGGTTGTCTTCAGGTTTCCAGCAGGTCGGAGAGCGCCAGCTGGCGGTTGCGGGGCAGGGGCTCGGGGCGCTGGGCATCCACCAGCAGGGGCAGGCGCGGCGGCCGCACCGTCCAGTGATGGCACCACAGCTCGCCCACCAGATCCGGATGGATCGGCAGCCTGCGCAGCTGGCACCAGCCCGCTTCCTGCCCCATCGGCGGTGTGCAGTGGCGACAGCTTCGGCAGCTGGAGCGGTTGCCCATGGCGGGCGCCTCGCGGGGGCTCAACCTAATCAGGCTGCCCAGTCCAGACCAGGGTCCGCCACCAAGCTGCGGGTTGTCTTCCCCTTTGCACCCGCCCGGCGTCGGGTCTCCATAGGATCCGCCCCAGAGCCCGATGCCCCTGCCGCCATGAGCGACGCTGCCGCCGCCAGTCCGCTGCAGCGCACGCCGCTGTTTGAAACCTCCGTGGCGGCCGGTGGCCGGATGGTGCCCTTCGCTGGCTGGGAAATGGCCGTGCAGTTCGGCGGCCTGCTGCAGGAGCACCAGGCCGTGCGCCAGCGCTGCGGCCTGTTCGACATCTCTCACATGGGTGTGCTGCGCCTGAGCGGCAGCGACGTGAAGGATGCCCTGCAAGGGTTGGTGCCCACCGATCTGTTCCGCATCGGCCCCGGTGAGGCCTGCTACACGGTGCTGCTCAACGAGGCCGGCGGCATCCGCGACGACCTGATCGTCTACGACTGCGGCCCAAGCGAACTGCTGCTGGTGCTCAACGCCGCCTGCGCCGAGGCGGACACCGCCTGGCTGCGCAGCCAGCTGGAACCACAGGGCATCCAGCTGGAGGATGCCAAGGCCGATGGCGTGCTGCTGGCGCTGCAGGGCCCGGAGGCGGCGGCACGGCTGGAGGCCCTCTGCGAGACCGACCTCAGCGGCCTGCCACGCTTCGGTCATCGCCAGCTGCGACTGGGGCCGGCGGCGGGCGCGGCGGCGGGCGCGGCGGTGTTCGCCGGCCGCACCGGCTACACCGGCGAGGACGGCTTCGAACTGCTGCTCGACGGCCCGGCCGGTCGCGCCCTGTGGCAGCAGCTGCTGGCCGATGGGGTGACGCCCTGCGGCCTGGGCGCCCGCGACACCCTGCGCCTGGAGGCGGCCATGCACCTCTACGGCCAGGACATGGATGCGAGCACCAGCCCTCTGGAGGCGGGCCTGGGCTGGCTGGTGCATCTGGAGATGCCGAAACCGTTCATCGGCCGGGCTCCGCTGGAGCGCCAGAGCGCCGAGGGGATGGACAGGCGGCTGGTGGGTCTGAAGCTGGAGGGCCGTGCCATTGCCCGCCATGGCTATCCGGTGCTGCACGCCGGCGAGCAGGTGGGGGAGATCACCAGCGGCAGCTGGTCTCCCACCCTCGGCGAAGCCATCGCCCTGGCCTATGTGCCCGCCTCCCTCGCCCGCCTGGGCACCGCGCTGACGGTGCAGATCCGTGGCCGCGAGGAACCAGCGCTGGTGGTGCGGCGTCCCTTCTACCGACGGGGCTGAGGATGGAGACCCTGCCCGCTGCCCCCATGGACGACGCCATCTGCATCAGCGGCATCCGCGGCTACGGCTACACCGGGTTCTTCGACGCGGAACAGAGCCTCGGGCAGTGGTTCGAGGTCGATCTGCGCCTCCGCCTCGATCTCAGCCGCTGTGGCGAAGACGACGAGCTGGAGCACACGCTGGACTATGCCCAGGTGGTGCAGCGGGTGAAGACCCTGCTGGAGACCAGCCGCTTCCGCACGGTCGAGCGCCTGGCCACGGTCCTCTGTGACGCCCTGCTGGCCTTTCCCCTGGTGCAGAGCCTGGAGCTCCGGCTCACCAAGGTGGCGGCGCCCATCCCGGGGTTCGATGGTCGCATCGCCATCGAGATGAGCCGCCAGCGCGAGGCCAGGGCCTGATGGATCCGGCCCCGCCCACGCAACCGGCGGCCATCGCCCTCGGCAGCAACCTGGGCGACTGCCGCGCCACCCTGGAGTCGGCCCTGGCGGCGTTGTCGGATGCGCCCGGCATCCGGGTGCTGCGCCGCTCGGCCTGGTTCCGCAGTGCGCCGGTGGGTCCGCCCCAACCCGACTACCTCAACGGCTGCGCCCTGCTGGAGGTGAGTCTGGCGCCCGAGGCCCTGCTCGACCGACTGCTGGCCACCGAGGCCCGCTTCGGCCGGGTGCGGGGCGAGCGCTGGGGGCCGCGCACCCTGGATCTCGATCTGATCCTGTTCGCCGATCTGGTGCTGAACAGCAGCCGGCTGCAGATTCCCCATCCACGGCTACGGGAGCGGCCCTTCGTGCTGGTTCCCCTGGCCGAGATCGCTCCCGACTGGATCGAGCCGTGCACGGGGCGGCGCGTGGCCGAGCTGGCCGCTGCGCTGCGCGATGACGGCGGGCTGCAGCGCCTGGAGGACGGCAGCTGATGGGCTGGCTGGTGGTGAGCGATGTCGACCACACGCTGCTGGAGACGCCGGCCGAGACGGTTCTGGCCGGCGCATGCGTCCGTCAGCTGCGGCGGCGCGGCATCGAGACACTGCTGGCCAGCAGCAAGACCTTCACCGAGATGGTGGCCCTGCAGCAGCTCGCAGGGCTGGCGCCCCAGCCCTTCCTGTTCGAGAACGGCGCCGGGATCGGCTGGCCCCTCGATCGCTGGCCGGCCGGAGCGGAGGCGGCAGCCTGTCGGCAGGGGGCCTACGGCGCGATCGTCGCCGGCCGCGAGCCCCAACAGCTGGTCTGCCTGCTCGGCGACCTGCGCCGCCGGCTCGGGCTGCGTTTCGCGCTGCTGGCCGAGCTCTCCGAGCAGGAGATCGAGGCACAGCTGGGACTACCGCCACCCCTGGCCCGGCTGGCGCTGCAGCGGTTGGCCTCGCTGCCCCTGGTCTGGCAGGGCGACAGCCAGGCCCTGGAGGTCCTGCGGCGAGAACTGGCCGTCCACGGGCTGGAAGCCGTGTCGGGAGGGCGTCTGCTGCATGTCGCGGCCCCGGGCGGCAAGGGACAGACGCTGGAGGCGCTGCGCCCCAGGCTGGCCGCGCTCGGGCTGGGGCCACAGCTGCAGCTGCTCGCCTGCGGCGACAGCGAGAATGACCGATCTCTCCTGGAGGGTGCCGCCATCGCACTGGTGTTCCACCCGCCGGACCAGCCGCCGTTGCAGCTGACGGATCCGCCCCCGCCGCACTGCCTGCTGCGCTGCCCCGTGGTCGCCGCTGGTCCGCGCCGCTGGCTGGACGCCATCGAAGAGGCCCTCAGCCAGGTCGGTGCGGTGGCTCCGGGCCGATGAGCGATTTCTTCCAGAACGGCATCATCACCACCCTCCACGATCTGGGGAACCACAGCGATGCGGGACTGCAGGCCGCGCTGACCAGGCAGGTCGCCTCCACGCCGCTCAGCCTGGTGCTGCCCTGCCTGCACAGCGAGCTGCGGGGACCGGCCCTGGCCCCGTTCGTGCGCCAGCTGGCCACCATTCCCTGGCTATCGGAGATCGTGATCGGACTCGACCGGGCCGATGCCGCCGGCTTCCGCGAGGCCCGGGCCCTGTTCCGCCAGCTGCCCCAGCCGCATCACCTGATCTGGAATGACGGCCCTCACCTGGGTGCCCTGCTGGAAGAGCTGCGGGGGCAGGGGCTGGCCCCCGGGGAGCGGGGCAAGGGACACAACATCTGGGTCTGCCTGGGTCTGGTGCAGGCGCTGGGCAGGGCCCGGGTGGTGGCCCTGCATGACTGCGACGTTGTGAGCTTCGCGCCGCGCATGCTGGCCCGGCTGGTGGCACCGCTGCTGTATCCCGACAGCGGCTTCGTGTTCGCCAAGGCGTACTACCCCCGGATCAGCAACGGGGTCCTGTACGGCCGGGTCAGCCGTCTGTTCGTCACCCCGCTGCTGCGGGCCCTGCGGCGCTGCCTGCCCCCCAGCCGCTATCTGGAGTTCCTCGACAGCTTCCGCTACCCGCTGGCGGGTGAGTGCGCCCTGCGGCTGAGTGCGGCGCGGCGACTGCATCTGCCCTGTGACTGGGGCATGGAGATCGGCGTGCTGAGCGAGCTGTTCCGCGACCATTCCACCCGTCAGCTCTGCCAGGTGGACATCGCCGCTGCCTACGACCACAAGCACCAGGATCTGCCGGCTGAACCGGGGGAGGCCGACGCCGGCCTCGGGCGGATGAGCCGCGACATCGCCCTCGGCCTGTTCCGCGGCCTGGCCGCCCAGGGGCAGGTTCTGGACATGGCTCTGTTGCGCACCCTGGTGACCGCCTACGAACGGATCGTGCTGGACCTGCTGGATTCCTATGCCGCCGATGCCGAGCTCAACGGCCTGCGGCTGGATCGCGGCGAGGAGACCCGGGCCATGGCCTTCTTCTCCAGCTGTCTGCTGGAAGCGGGCCGGAGCTTCGTGCAGGAGGATCAGATCTGGCCGCTCACCCCCACCTGGGACGAGGTGAGCCAACGAATCCCCGAGGTGCTGCCACGGCTGGTTACCGCGGTGGCGGCGGACCACGCTGCTGTCTGATGTTCCCCTGTCCTGCCGCGACCCGTATGAGCCCAGCCACCGCCCGCACCCTGCTCGGCGTGATCAACCTCTCGCCGGAATCGATGGTGAGCGACTCCGTGGTGACCGATCGGGAGCAGTTGCTGCAGCGGGCTGCCTGGCTCACGGATCAGGGCTGTGCCGTGCTGGATCTGGGAGCCCGCTCGATCACGCCGACGGCGGCGATGATCAACGATGAGGAGGAACAGCGTCGACTGCTGCCCGCTCTGCAGCTGCTGCGGCAGCAGGGCTACCGCGTCTCGGTGGACACCTGGAGTCCGGACACCGTGCGGGCGGCGCTTGAGGCAGGCGCCACCGACATCAACTTCACGGGTGCGGTGCTGGACGCCGCCACGCTGGCGGCCGTGGCCGCATCCGGGGCCTCGCTGATCCTCACCTACATGCCCTATGGCGATGCCTACCGCATGCGCACGGCCGCTCCGGTGGCCTATCGGCTGCAGGGGCTGCTGGAGCATCTGGCCCCCCGGGTGGAGCAGGCCCGCGCCGCAGGCGTGCGCGAGGTGATCATCGATCCCAACCTCGGCATCATCCATCCCTCGACCGATGAGATCGGCAAGGTCCAGCTGCAGAACAGCGTGCTCTGGAACCTGGAGCGACTGCGGGTCCTGGAGTGCCCGATCCTGCTCTACGCCGCCCGCAAACCGGAGCGACTGGCCCGAATCCTGTTCGCCTCCAACGTGCTGTACGCCGGCGCCGACTGGATCCGCACGCACCACCCTGACCTGATCCAGGCGATGCTGGCGGCGGAGACCGCCGAGGCCCCATGACCGCGGAGCCCCTGCAAGGCCGCGTCGCCCTGGTCACGGGCGGAGCGCGTCGCACCGGCCGGGTGATCGCCCGGGCCCTGGCCAGCGCCGGCGCCGATGTGGTGATCCACTACCGCCACAGCGAAGCCGAGGCCCGGCAGGCCGTGACGGAGGTGGAGCAGCTGGGGCGCCGGGCCCTGGCGCTGCAGGTCGATCTCGCCGATGCAGAGGCCACCGAAGCGGCCTTCGCCGAGGCGGTGGAGCACCTGGGGCGGCTCGACATCCTGGTGAACAACGCGGCTGGCATCGTCTGGAAACCCCTGGCGGCGATGGAGGTGACCGACTGGCACCGGAGCATCGAGGACACCCTCCACATCACCCATCACGCCTGTCGAGCCGCCCTGCCCTGGATGCGCCGTCAGGGATTCGGGCGCATCATCAATCTGATCGATGTCGATGCCGATGCCCTGCAGGCGGTGCCGATGGTCACCCCTTACAAAATCGGCAAGACCGGGGTGCTGGTGCTCACCCGCACCCTCGCCGTCAGCGAGGGCCCCTTCGGCATCACCGTCAACGGCGTGTCGCCGGGCACATTGAACAACTCGGAACGCAAGCCGCCCCTGGAGCGCATTCCCGCCGGGCGCTACGGCAGTGCCGAGGAGGTGGCACGGGCGGTGCTGTTCCTGGCCGAACCCGCCAGTGGCTACATCAGCGGCACCAACATCAAGGTGTCAGGGGGCTATCTGATCTGAGCAGGTCTGTCCAGCGATGTCGGCATAGTGCGCCGGCATCTCCGCATCAAGATAGGCCTGAATCAACCTTTGCGTGAAGGTATTCAGCGGATAGGCGAGAGCCTGCTGAGGCGACACCCAGGCCCACTCGACAATCTCGTCATTGGGACTGATGGTGACATCAGCAGCGAAGGCAAAATAATTGAGCAGCAGAAAGTGCACGGGTTGATGAAACTGCTGATCGGCGATGGCCTCCTGCATCAGCGCGAACGTAACGCCGGCCAGCTCCAGCCCCACCTCTTCACGGAATTCGCGGCGCAACGCGGCATCCAGCGTTTCACCCCATTCCACCTTTCCGCCCGGGACGCCCCAGCTTCCTCGCCACTTGGTGGTGCGCACGATCAACACACGCCCACAGGGTCCGGTGACCAGCGCACCGACCGTAGCGAGGGGGTAGGACATCAGCCGATGCAGCCCGATGAGACTATCGCAGCTGCAGCGATCGCTCACCGAATCGCGGCAACTGCAACACAGATCGACGGGACAAGAGCCACAGGGTGGTGACAACCAGCAGCATGCCCAGCAACAGCCAGCCCATGCCATGCAGCACCATCATGATCGCGTGGATCGTGCCCGCTGAGCGTCTGCCGATCACGGCCAGCAGCTGCTCTCTGGAGACTCCGTAGTCGCTGAGCAGCACCTGCGCTCCATCACCGCGCGCGAGGCGACGAGCGATGGTCGCCATCGCGCCTGGAGACAGGGGCAGCACGCGCAGCCGTTGTTCGAGCGCGTCGCGGAAGACGCCGAGCAGCACGTCAACCGCCAGCGCCGAGCCCAGCGACCAGGCAGAGGTGGCCAGCACATGGCGAACCGCTTCCAGGTTGGCCAGCAGATCCCTGTCCGTTTTCGCCGTGATCAGGGAGCTCAACCCCACGCGCACGAACGTGAAGAAGAACGCGAAACTGGCCGCTGCCGAGGCAATCACCACGGTCGGCACCTGCGTCTGTGCCGTGATGAAGATCAGGGGAAGAATCAGACAGCCCATCAATCCGGTCGCGATGGTGCGCATCAGGCCGATCCGTGCGATCACCAGGGCGACGCCGAAGGATGCCGCGATCCCCGCCAGACTGGCCGGCGTCATCCAGGCCGACATTCCAGACAGATCAAGTTGATAGCGCAGCATCAGGAAGCGCTCGGTGCAATAGCGGTAATCGATTGAGAACAGCGCGGCCAGCGCCAGCAACTGCAACGTCAGGCGCGGGTTGCGCAGGAAGGCGAAGCCGCTGACCATCGCCGGTGATCGCCGCAGGGAGACAGCCGTGCCCCCCACCAGGGCGAGGACGGCAACGATGCAGCCCGGGAACCAGGCCGGTTGCAGGGCGCGAATGATCGGCAGGGTGCTGATCAGGGCCGCGCAGGCTCCAGCCGCCAACAGGACAGCCCAATCGCGTCGCCGCAGCGTGACGGCCGCAGCGGGGCTCGGGGAGGCATCGCCGCGGACACCCAGCAGCAGCGCCAGCAGGACCAGGGCGAACAGCAGGGCCCACAGCAGTCCGACGCTGACCGCACCATGGGCGCCGCGACTCAGCAACCAGCTGTTGACAACGGGTGAGGCCACGAAGGCCAGACCGTTCGCCAGGGTGTTGGCGGCGATCAGCAGCGAAATCTGCCGGCCATTGCCAGCGCCACCGCACAACATCGCGAAGGCTGCCACCCGCACACAGCCATCGGCGCAGCCCATCAGGATCAGGCCCAGGCTGAGCATGGCCAACCCCGTCTGGCCCGCCATCAGCAGGGAGCCCGCCATCCACATCGCAAGACTGACGGCCAGGCAGCGCTTGGCGCCGAAGAGGCGACACAGCGAACTGGCGCAGAACACGATCAACAGGCCACTGGCGATCGCCGTGCAGCGCAGCAGATTGAGCTGGAGCGAACTGAGACCGAGCTGCAGCCGCAGATCCAGCAGCACGTAGGTGATGCCGCTGATCGCGAACGTGCTCAGCAGGGTCGCCAGCAGGCTGACCGTGATGGGCACCAGCTCTCCCGCGGGGAGCCAGGTCGAGCGGGAGAGCTGCCCTTCGGCCACGGCGCACGTCCTGCCTTCTCGCTGTATCCAAGCAGTGGCGGAACACACCGCCTGAGGATCCGGCGTCTCAGAGCAGAGAAACCTGGCCGCTGCCGAGATCGAAGTAGGCGCTGAGGATTCTGAGCTGGCCCCTGTCGACGGCACGGCTGAGCAGCGCACTGCGGGCGGTGAGCTGGCCCGCTGCATGGCGGACGTTGGCCTGGACGGCCTGGGTCAGATCGTCGCCGCTCTGCAGGCTGGCCCGGATCGGGGTCACCAGCTCCTCCAGCAGGGGGGTGAGCGGTTCGCTGGCCAGGGCGGCGGTCACGGCACCGCAACCGCTGTGACCGAGCACCACCAGCAGAGGCACCCCCAGCTCGCCGACCGCAAATTCCAGGGAGGCGATGGCGGCGTTGAAGGCGGTGTTGCCGGCACTGCGCACCTGAAACAGCTCGCCGGCGGCACAGGCGAACAGCCAGCCGGGGTCGACCCGGGCATCAGCGCAGGAAAGCACCGCCGCAAAGGGACGCTGGCCCTCGACCAGGGCCTGGGGATCGATCTGGCAGTTGCCCTGCCAGATCCGCCCCAGCGCCTGCATCCGCTGCTCAGGCGAGCCATCCAGGCGAGCCGCCCGCCAGGCCTGGGCGAAGCGGGCATTGCCTTCCAGGAGGCGTGCAAGGCCATCGGCCGGTGTGCAGACCTGCAGCCTGGCCAGCAGCTCAGCATCGCCAGCGGCGGCCAACGCCGCAGCGGGGCGCCCCGGCGGCAGCAGCGCGCCGGTCAGGCCGGCGGCCAGGGCGCCGGCGCTACCGACCAACCACTGGCGGCGGGTGAGCGATGCCATGGCTGCG
>Ga0129333_10005656_pt1 | contig 11771 bp, 9 predicted proteins | sample CPB6_08_DNA_FD_94474 | JGI IMG/M metagenome (GOLD analysis project Ga0129333, IMG submission 94474) | Freshwater to marine salinity gradient microbial communities from Chesapeake Bay, USA - CPBay_Sum_0.6_0.8_DNA | ecosystem: Environmental > Aquatic > Marine > Coastal | place: USA: Chesapeake Bay... | reverse complement strand
TGCTTGACGTTGTTGCTCTGCTTCTATTTCTGCTTGACGTTGTTGTTCTGCTTCTAGTTCTGCTTGACGTTGTTGCTCTGCTTCTATTTCTGCTTGACGTTGTTGCTCTACTTCAATATCTGCTAATCGCTTTTGCTCTGCTTTGATATCTGATTGACGTTTCTCTTCGGCTTCTATTTCTGCTTGTTTAATTCGCTCTGCTTCTATTTCTGCTAATCTCCGTTTCTTCTCTTCTTCTGCTTTGATATCTGTTTGACGTTTATTCTCTGCAAGTACTGCTGCTTCGGCAGCTTTTATTGCTGCTTGACGTGTATTATCAGCTTCGATTTTTGCTAGACGCTCCTCTGCTTTACGTTTATTATTGGATTGGTTTTGTATAGGATTTGTAGTCATTATGGTATTAGATTCTTTGTATATTTCAGGATACACTACTGGTACAGTAGTATCGGGTTTTACAGCGACATTTATTTCTTTAATCCATAAGTTTCTATTGTCTTTAGAATCCGCTTTTAAATATGCAGTCGCTAGCTTATCTCCTTCTTTAGAATCAGGTTTAATATATGTTATAATAAAATGATTATCTTTATCACGATTAATAATTGTTCTTTTATCTATTTCAGCTTTTTTAATATTATCAAATCTAGTTGTAAATTGTTCTTCTGGCTTACTCATATCTTGTCCATCCTTTCCAAAAATTATTTCAATATAAATATTGTTAGTTTTATTATCACGTTTTAATGTTCCAGATGAAAAAATATTTGTAGTATTACACTCACGTGCTCCTAATAGTTTTGCTTCGCATACAAATAGTGTCTTGGTTTCATTTAGTTTAGTATCGGTGGGTTCTGTAGAAGATGCTTGAGCAACTGCATTACTTTCTACATTACGTTCTACAGAACCTACAGAACTTTGAACTACATTACCTTCAGAACCTACAGAACTTTGAACTACATTACCTTCAGAACCTACATTACCTTCAGAACCTTCAGAACTTTGAACTACATTACCTTCAGAACCTACAGAACTTTGAACTACATTACCTTCAGAACCTACAGAACTTTGATATTCAGAAACTACATTACTTTGATCTTCAGAAACTCCAATACCTTGAACTCCAGTAACTCCAATATTTGGATTATTAAATATACTTGTTAAGCCAGTTGTAATAGAGGAAAGCTTTGTTTTATATTCTTCTTCCGAATGTTGTAAATCTATATCTATGTCTTTTTCTGATAAACCTGCTTCAGAACCTTCTTTTACAGAACCTTCTCCAGAACCTTCTACAGAACCTACTTCAGGACCTTTTTCTTCAGTAACTTCAATATTTGGATTATTAAATATACTTGTTAAGCCATTTTTAATAGAGGAAAGTTTTGTTTCATATTCTTCTTTCGAAGGATGTAATTTTTCTTTTAATTCTATATTATCTGGTGTTAAAACATCTATAGGAAATTCAATAGTTTTTAATCCATTTATTATAGAAACTAATTTTTCATTGTATTCATTATCTTGTTGTTCTGGTACTAATGCAGCAGGTTTTCCTAATTCAGGAACAGATCTTGCAAATACATTTTGTAACCCTCTTTTTATAAGGGCTAATTTTTCTTTGTATCTTTCATCTTGTTGTTCAGGTACAGGAGATTTTACAATAGCTGGTGTTGCAAATATCTTTTGCAATCCTGCTTTAATAGAACCTAATTTTTTGGTATAGTCTGTATTTTGTTCTGGTCCAAAAGATACTGGTCCAACAACAGATTCTGGTCCAACAACAGATTCTGGTGCAACAACAGATTCTGGTGCAACCACAGATTCTGGTGCAACCGTAGATCTTGCAAAAACCTTTTGTAATCCTTCTTTAATATAACCTAATTTTGTGTTGTATTCTTCACTTTCAGGTGAAGATTGAACGTTAATATTCGCTGTAGGATTAGAGTTGATTCCAAAATTAATATTTTTTAATTTAGATATTATAGAATCTAATTTTGTGTTGTATGCATTGTCGTTTGCGCTAATGGATGGTTGACGGTTGAAGATATTTTGTAATCCTGCTTTTATGGCGGCTATTTTTCCATTATATTGGGTTGCAGACGGATTAATAAATCTTTCGGTTACTATTTCAGGTGGTTGTCCAGACAATCCCATTTTTTCAGATATAGGTCCACCTTCTTGTCTTGATAATGCAGAAACTACAGGGTTAATAGATGATGATACTGATGCAGTTTCTGATGATGATTCAGGTTTTTCAGGGCTATTGGATGATGATATTGATTTTAATCCAGGTGGTATATCTACCCGTGTTTCTTTAGAAGACTCTATATACGAAGTCTGTTGAAAAATAGATTTTAAACCGCTTATTATAGACCCTATTTTTTTATTATAATATTCATCACCTGCAGAAGTAGATCCAAATCCCAAATTGAGTTTTGAAAAATAATCTGATCCAAAATCAAAAACCGGTTTAAATAAAGAAATCGGGTTTGACGTATATTTAGATTCAGACTCTTTTTTAATATCCTCTACTTTTTGCTCAGCAAGTTTCGCTTTTGAATCAAACACTGCTTTAACAAACTTATTAAGAAAAACATTTTTAGGATCATTTAACTGATCATTTCCAATTGCTTTCTTAAAAGCATCATATGTTTTATAAGTGATATTACTGTTATTTAAACGATCTATAGCATCATAAACAGTTTTGAAAGTGTTATAATCCATTGTGCCTGGTTCCGGTCTAATTAAATCATCTTTTGTAAATAAAAAACTGGAAGACATTTTGCGTATAACAATTTTTTTCAAATTTGGATCCTTAATTAAATTATAAATTTCTGATATATTGAAATCATCTTTTGGGAATGGGATACCTCCCTTTTGTTTTTTATGATTTTTTTTTCTTGAATACCCCATACTATACAAAATACGGGTATAATAAAAATAGCAAATCAAATGTGAAAATATTACATTTGATCAAATATGAGTCGAATATTCTTTTAGGTCGAAAAATCTTATGAGTCGAATATTCTTATGAGTCAAAAAATCTTTTAGGTCGAATATTCTTATAACATCAAACTCTTTAACGATTTATTATAATAAGTTGTTCTCAATTTAAATACTTCTTCATCTGAAATATTACCAGTCAAAAATGTGTCTAAACTCTCAAAATCATAAAGCATTTTAGTTATAAAATAAATAGAATACATTCCACACTCCGTATCTCCTTTCTGATGTTCTGATGTGTTTGTGTAAAATTTCAGATTATGTCTCAATTTATTGGCCTGGTCTTGTACTCTCGAAACAAATTTTTGGATTTCTTCCGGCACTCCACCCAATGCACTATCAAAGAAAATAATAGCCTCTCGTTTGATATCTATAAAAAGTGATACCCAATGTGATCCGGGCATATTATGTTTATCTAAATTGAATACCGTCCCAAATCTGGTTTTACCATTATTCAAATTGTCTTTCAATGAAAAATCGCACAGTTCTTTTTCAACACATTGTCCGCCAACATTGGTATCAAAATCGATCGGGGTTGTTTTTAACGCATTGAAATCCGTGTATTTTTTTTCCAAATCATTTAAGAATTCATCAATATCTTGATTGGATAGCCATTCATCTGGATTACTATTCCAAGAATCGGGATGATTTGGTGCAAAATTATCATCCAAAATTTGTTTTTGTTTTGTTGTGTCGTCAATATATTTCATTAATTGGCGCTCATCAGTAAAATTGTCGTTTTTCATAATTATGCTAATAATTTCTTGGGGATCATCAATATTGATAATGTTATTTGGATGTGCTTTATTGTAACCTTCCTTTATTAATTTAATAGTACTGGCGTCTAGACAAGATTGTGAAATATTATTTTTCACCGCAATATTGCAATTTACGCCGCCAAATCCCTTTTGTGTGGGGATCGTCTTGCCTACACGATAACGTGTCTTTCTATTTTTTTTTCGTGATATACGCTTTCGTTTCTTGAGAGTAGGTCTTTTTCGCTTAGACCGATTCATTGTATATTATATTAGAGGATTTGTTTGTTTACCTTGGTTTTGTAAAACCAATTGATTTCATTACACATATAATAAGTGAGCGATAATGGCCATAATCCGCCGACCGCTAAACCATAAACCCCGCCCTTAAAAAATCCTAAAAATGTTGAAACAAAACTTGGCTTTGGTTCTGTGAATTGAAATCCACTTACAAGTATACTGCCGATTGCGCTACTAAAAATCGCGGGCACAATAAAAAAATTATGGTCGAAACTGATGTTTTTGAATATACTCATATCTTTGTATAAATGTATGTGATACATACGTTTATATGATTTGTAAAAAAATATTAAATTAAATTAAGATTTTTAAATTAAATTAAGGGTTTAAAATTAAATACAAGTTTTATACAATACAGGTTTTATATAACTAATTATTTACTTGGAAGCAACCTTCTTTACAACCTTCTTTACAGGAGTAGCAGCAGGCTTCTCGGCAACAGGAGCTGCAACAACAGGCTTCTCAGCAGGCTTCTCAGTAGCAGCAGGCTTTTGAATCACCTGCTTTACAGGCTCATCCTCACTATCACTATCATCAACATGAGTTGAGATAGGAGCACTAGCGGCAGCAGAAGGCTCTTCTGCAATATCATCATTATCGGCACTCTTCTCAATTGCGGATAGCTCTTCATCCGACAACTTAATGTGACACTTTCCAAATACACTCATAACCTCCTTAGGCTTAACTACAGCCTGAATAAGCTTCCAAGTAACACCCCAGCCCTTACCACCAATCCAAATACCACCGCACTGAATAACACATGCAGCACTACTTAGACGAGGAACAAAGTGACTAGGAGTAAGATCCTCATTCTCACAAGGAAACATCAAGTTGCCGGCAGTATCATAAATCTCAACATTCCACTTGTTCTCCTTCTCATAAAAGGGAACCTTTGCATTAATATTAGGCATCTTGGTTAAATCAGCCTTCTTAGTTCCCTTTACCTTGGGATACTTAAGAGTGGGAAAGAAGGTGTGCTTCAGAATTCCCATATCGAGCTGCTCGCCCCACCACAACTCACTATTCTTGGCGGCGGCCTCAATAATAGCAGTCTCAAACTGCTTCAACTTGTCTAAGAACATCTCGGTATTCTTATTAGAATAAGTCTCATTAGGGAAAGTGAGCGAGATCTGGAACTTACCATCAGACTCGCCGGTCTGAGGATCAACAAAATCACTAATACCCCAAGTAGTGAGTAAAGGAGTGCTAACGTGGAGAGAACGATTGCTCTGAGTACTAATAACTGAAATAGACTTACCTCCCTTATCATTGACCTTGGGAGGCATAAACTTTAATGCACTGGGAGTCCAGGCAACGGTATCAAGAACGATGGGTAAAGATTTGGCGTTTGAGGAAGACATTTTTTTCTGATAATCTAAATATGAATAAGGCTTTATATAAGTTTGAAAAATACAATTGGAAACGCGATACGATCAATTTTATGGGAATTTTGCGCACTTGCGTCGGGTGCAAAAAATCGACTAAAATAGTAATATTGATATGATAATAAAAAACAAATATGGTAGGCAATGTAGTTGCCGACTCAAAGGCGACTACGTCGCCGACTCATTGCATTTCACCCGTTAACCGATAATGATACCAAGACTTCGGTTTCACTTTCGTCCCACCGTCATATTTCACCGCGTATCTCTCCGCAAGCAAAAGGTTGTTTACATTTACATCACCAATGTACACATCCGCTAAAATCCTACCATATTTTTCACACTCTATATTTTCCAAACGCACATACTTATGTAAAACTAAATTAGACACATAGTCTCTGGCTATTTTTGCGGCAGATTTTTCTTCATCCGAAATATCTTTTCCCTTAATTTCGGGAGTATCAATATTATTCAAACGCACCGATAATCGATACAACGGCGAAGAATCGTAAGGCAACTTAGAGGCAATAGTAATTGTGTCGGCATCATACACTTTGATCACTCTTCCACCTTGAATAGGAAATGTGAATTCTTGGGTGTCTTCCCACTTGATATCTGTTCCGTCTTGCATATACATTTCATTGGGGTTTTTATTTTCAGTTTGTTGAAAACAACAAAAGTATTTCGATAGCCTATTCATTTTTGCTTTACTTAACTATATATTGCGTAGCTATTTAATCAATTTTACACATTGGTAAAAAAAACGTTTTAATTTAATTTAATTTAACTATACAATTATACAAAATATACATTATTCACTATTTATTTACTCATATTATAAGCTGATAATATTTGTATACATTCATTTTTCTTATATATTCCAAATGTAATATTATTTTTAATAATACTTATGAATTGACCTTTTCCTTCGTAATAACCATTACGAAATTCCCCAATATAACTCGATCCATATCCATAATGATATGTTCCATTTCCATCTTGTTTACTCTTTTTAAAATCACCTTCATAAAATGTTGTTTCAGTTTCATTTTCATCTCTATCATAAATTTGAATAGCTCTACCTTGAATATGTCCATTTACAAAATCTCCAATCACAACTGAGTGACTTATTTTTTTTTCTTTATCTTCTAAGAATTCAGCCATTCCTTTACCGTGAGGAACGCCATTTAACCACTCTCCTTTATACATTATTCCAGGAGAATATTCATACCATTTATTCTTATCGCGAATATCTGTTTCGACTTGAACATCTAATTCGATGTTCTCATTATAAATTGGTTTTGATCTGAATATTTTTATTAGTAATATCATTAATACTATATTCGTAATTTTAAGCGCAATTTCACTTAAAGTAAGTTTTGAGTTCATTTTCGTTCGCTGTTGTTGTTCGTTGTTGTTCGTTATTACACAATTAATTATTTAATGCTTTTTACCAAATCAAAAAAACGGTGTTCAATTTTACAGGAAAACGCGGTATCCCAGTCGTGCAATAAAAAATAGCTCAGCGATATTTTTATGATTTAATTTACTTAAATTTTATACAAATATATACAAGTTTATACAAGTTTATACAAGTTTATACAAATCTCTATTTTACATTACATATTTCTCACAGATATTACTTCAACACATTCATCTTTCTTATATATTCCGTGAGTAATGTCTTTTGCACTGGCGCTGGTATATGTCCCATTTCCTTCAAAACAGTCATTACGAAATTCACCAACATAATAAGACCCATTACTGTATTGATACATTCCATTTCCGTGCTCTTTGCTATTTACAAAGTCACCCTCATAAAAGGTAATTTTATCGCCTTTTTTGTCTTTATCATAAACGCGAATAGCTCTCCCTTGAATATGCCCATTCACAAAATTTCCAATCACATATGAGTGATCGACATTTGCATCAGGATTTTCTAAGTATTCCGCAATTCCATTACCGTGAGGAACACCGTTTAACCATTCTCCTTTATACATTATTCCAGGAGTAATTTCATACCATTTATTTGGGTCTCTATTGTTATTTGTGATAAAGAACCTTATAATTTTAATATAAATTTTATGATTGAAGTCGCCCATATTTAAATAAATTTGTTCAAATATACTTACACTTAAAATAATAAGTACCGTCGCGACCAAACACAATACAACATCAGTATAATTATCTTTTGATTCCATTGTTCTCATTTCAGATTTCAGGATTAGATTTTAATTTTTAATGATTTTGACCATAAAAAAATTAAGGTACTCAATTTTACGGGATAAACCCACATAACTGATAAAAAAATACGTTTTTATTAATTAATTATACAAAATATACACAAAATATACAAATATACAATTTTTTTTTATTTTACACCTTAACTTCCATATCAAATCTCTCTCTCAAAAACCTCTCTCTCAAATTTTTATAATTATCACATACTTTATCAATATCACTTAAACTAAAATTAAAATCCACCATAATCTCTCTAATTTTTTCAATTTTTAAATCTTTATTCTCAAACAAATCATCAAATATTTTATTAATTTCATCCTTATTATCATTAAATACTTTTGCATTTTTTACTCCAATCATCGCAACTCTTTTACCCAAAATATCGTGTTCATCAATACTATATAAATTATTATCACAAACTAATACATTAAGTTGATTATAATCACTAACCATAAATATACCTCTAAACAAACCAATTTTCATATATTCATTCCACATCTCTTTACTTACCTTATTTTTTTTTCTATAATCAATAAATTTCTCACCTTCAATATAATTCATCATACAATATATCACATTTTCCTTATCAACAAAATTCCAATTATCAACCCATTCATTTTGTTTTTTATTAATTTTTTCTATAATTTTATTACTCCTAATTCTTTTCATACCAATACAATTTAATCCAAATATTTCTTTACATTTATCAATCATATCATAATCATAATTATAATTCATAGACTTTCTACCTTCTTTTAATACATACATTTTACCACCATATTCAACAATAAAACACATCACTTTATTACCACACGTAGTATTCGTACATAATCTAACAAATTTCATATCTTTCATATCAATAAACTCCAAATCCAAATTTTTATCTTCCACTTTATCTTCTACTTTTTTACTTTTTCTTACTTTTTTTACAATAACATTATCCACTTTTTCTTCTACTTTTTCTTCATCCACTTTTTTACTTTTTCTTACTTTTTTTCCATCATCCACTTTTTTACTTTTTCTTACTTTTTTTACAATAACATTATCCTTTAATTTTTCATTAATATAATATTCTCTCCACTCATCAACTTTATATCTCAAATATTCATTAATAACCAAACAACCCTCAATCGCAAAATCCTTTCTATCTTTTCCAGCAACTCTTCCATCTTTACAATGCATATCAATACAATAATCATCAAATACTAATTTCTCACCAAAATCCATTACTCCACTATCTTTTACCACAATTTCCTTATTAAAATCAATTTCATCTCTATACATAAACACATTAACCATACCAACTATAAACATTTTTCTTTCTTTCTTATTTTTATCATAAAATTCCTCAATTCTATTATTCCACGCTTTTCGTAACATCTTATTCTCTCCAATTAATTTCTCCAAATACTCCCAAACTCCATAAATATATTCTTTTCTTCTATATCTTGTTTTTACACCTTCATTATCCATATTAAATATTCTAAACAACCAATAATAACAATTACTATTTTTCTCTCCAAAACATCCAATAAAATTTTTCATACAATATTCATATTCTTCATTTTCACCCTTATAATCAACAACTCCATCAAATTCCATTTCATTCACATCAATTTCCTCTTTATCAATAAATATTCTCTTATTAAAATACCCAATAATATCACTATTCAATCTCAACAAATTTCCATCACACAAAATATCACAAACTCTATTAATCATTTTAACTCCTTCATTAAAATCATCACAATTTTTAATCTTATCCAATAAATCATAAACCATATCATATCTCACCACTTCATCAAAACATAACTCCTCATCCAACATAACAATAATTCTATTTAACAAATTACTAATAATTCCCTTACCTATTTTAATTTCATTTTCATTTTTTCCAAATTTAAATTTATAAATTTCAGTCGCACACCATTTCATTTTTTGTGCTTCACGTCGTCGCAAATATTTTTGCATACCACTTTTAACTAAATCAATCTTATATCCGCTTTCGCAAATACTACTAAAACAAGTTCTAAATTGCGCCATTGTTTTATTAATTATTTCAATTATTCAATTATTCAATTATTCAATTATATTAATTATTTATTGATTTTAAATAACTGTATAAAAAGTATTCAATTTTATGGTAAAAATGAATTTTGTGGTAAAACAAAATCCACGTAAAACAAAATATATGGAAAGATTATAGAGATAAATTATATTATTATAGTAAATGCTTTCAAAAATGGCGAGAGTAAATGAAGTACAATCAAAAGAATATAATAAAATGAAAATAAACGAATTAAAAACGGTGCTTCGAGAAAAGGGATTAAAGATCACAGGAAACAAACACGAATTAATAGAGAGGATTGAAAAACACCAAACACAATTTGATAATGCAATAAAAATTCAAAAAGTGGGGCGTGGATATTTGGCGCGAACGTGGATCAAATTAAAGCAAGGAGAAAAAACACAATGTGTGAATGAATCAGATTTTTACACATTAGAGCCGATAAACGAGATACCCTTTTATTATTATATTCATTATACGGAAGACGCTTCGAAAACGAGTTATGTATTTAACATAATGTCGATTTGCACGATGATTGCAAAAAGTGGTAAATTCCAAAATCCATACACAAGAGAAAATATGAAGAAAACCTATGGTAATAAATTAGGAAGAATAATAAAGCTAACGATAATTTTGTTTTCAGGAAGTCCAATTGTAGAGGAGTTCAAAAAAGTGTGTTTTCCAGACAAAATGATACAAAAAGAAGAGCAAATAATTGGAAATGATTACAACAGAAGAGTGATTGAATTATTTATAGCGATTGATATGCTTGGTAATTACACAGATAAAATATGGTTTACCGATTTGACGAATTTGCAAATATGCAATTTAGTTTTAAAACTCCATTTATTGTGGCGCTCAACGACAGACGAAGTAAAAAACAACATAAGTCCGAATGTGTCTCCATTCTCAATACAAAACACCGGGGCACCGCGCGTTTCAATGGATCGCACAATCGAGCAAAACCGCATTGCGGCGCTCAGAATAGCAGAGGCAATGGTGTATAGAGGTGTTACAAATGAATACAAAATAATGGGTGCGATGTTTTTCTTATCTGGACTCACAACTGTTTCATATGCAGCCCGATTACAACTCCCGTGGCTCTATGATAACTTCCGTTTTATGGCCAGAGATATGTAAAAAAATAAAAAAATGGACAAATATCGACAAAATGCACTTTTTTGCTCATAAAAAGTTCATTTTAATGGGGTCATTGTTACGATAAATTAATAAATGCCTTAAACTACTTAAAAACGAATTACATTATAGTGTATATAACTAAGATGGTCCGTCAAACTAAATCTACTACTACCGTTGCTCCCGCTGCTACCCCCGTTGTTGTCCCCGTTGTTGCATCTGTTGATGTTACCGAGGTCAAGAAGCCCAAGAAGACTAAGGCTGCTTCCGCCACTGCCCCCGTTGTTGAGACTCCCGTTGTTGCCCCCGTTGTTGAGGCTCCTGTTGCTGCCCCCGTTGTTGCCGCTGAGCCCGATGCTCTCTCTTCCAAGTTGAATGACTTTGGATCCAAGATTGCTCAGATCGCCACACTTCTTTCTACTATGAAGTCTGATTACAAGGCTCTTGAGAAGCAGGTTTCTCGTGAGGTTAAGCAGAAGGCTGGTAAGGGAAAGAAGACCAAGGCTGCCCCTAACCCCAACAGAAAGCCCTCTGGATTTGCTAAGCCCTCTGCTATCACTGAGGAGCTCAGTAAGTTCCTTGGAAAGGAGGTTGGTGTTATGATGTCTCGTGTTGAGGTCAGCAAGGAGATCACCAAGTACATTAACGAGCACAGTCTTAAGGATAAGGATTGTGGAAGACAGATCAACCCTGATGCTAAGTTATCTAAGCTTTTGAACATCAAGGCTGGTGGTGAGCCCCTTACCTTCTTCAATCTCCAGAAGTACTTGAAGGTGCACTTTGTTAAGGCTCCTGTCGCTTAAAGGGAACCAAGGTGTTCAGCGTAGCTTCCGCCCTTAGACCCCTCTCCTTTAAAGGGGGATAAATAAATAAAAAATAAAAATAAAAAGAATGATC
>Ga0129333_10005655_pt1 | contig 11773 bp, 14 predicted proteins | sample CPB6_08_DNA_FD_94474 | JGI IMG/M metagenome (GOLD analysis project Ga0129333, IMG submission 94474) | Freshwater to marine salinity gradient microbial communities from Chesapeake Bay, USA - CPBay_Sum_0.6_0.8_DNA | ecosystem: Environmental > Aquatic > Marine > Coastal | place: USA: Chesapeake... | reverse complement strand
CTACCAAAATGATAAAAATGTAAATTACTAATTCTATAAAAATCAAGTCCCATTAAATCTAACTTTAAGAAGAAATCCCAATCACATATGAAGGGAGATTGATATATAGTGTCAAAACCTCCGACAATCATGTAGTTCTTTTTTGAAATAACAAATGGAAATATACCTCCATCTAATGTAATTTCTTCACTTCTTAAAGTTTGTTCATAAGATAAGAATTCATCATATTTAAAATTATCAGGGTGCCTACCTAAATCTTTTACTGGAAAATTAAATATTCCCGGGCCATTCGGCTCAATTTGATTAATAGTATATACGGCATTAGATTGATACTTTTGCAATATTAAAGAATCCCAATCTTTACATAAAACGTTATCATCATTGATAATTACAATACATTCGTTAACAGCATTCATAACTCCAAAATTTAATGCCGTTTGCATTCCTTGGTTTTCTCCTAAATCAAGCACTTGAATGTATTGTATGTAACTATTTAATACTTCTTGACTTTCTTCAATAAATCCATCGACAACGACAATAATTTCATTATCTTGAGTTTGATTTTCTATTGCTGACTTAAGACATAAATCTAAATATTTGGGATTTCGATATGTCGGTATTATTAAACTTAATTTATTCATATATTACTCCAATCAGTTAAAGGTGATAACCACGCAGTTTCTCCGTGTGTAGAATAACCAGGGATGCTAGAAATTAATGTGCGTCCTTTATCACGCAATTCTAAAAATATTTGAAAATCTTCTGGATATGACTTTAAAGTCCATTTTTTAAATACAGATTCATCTTCTTTTAATGTACGTACGCGCGCTGCGAATGTCATTGTAGTGCTGTTAGTAAGTTTCCAATGACAATTTCCCGAGCAATATACTTTAGTAACTTCGCCGCCATCTTCTTCTACAAAAGCATTTCCTCCTAAATTATTTGGCATATACTTATCTGGATGATCATATAAAGTAACATAGCTTGGATTAATTACTTCAAAAGACTGCATTAATATAAAATCCGCTCCTTGTTTATGCAAATAGTCATTTTCTACAAAATATACAATTTCATCGTCAGGATATTCTAAAGATTTCGACAATGCAATATTAAACGTACCAGCTCCATGCCCAACAGAAACTTTTTCAATATTAATTGAATTGATATACTTCTGTATCATATACAATGTCGACTCGCTACAATTGTCAGCGATAATTGTAATGTCATTGATATGGTTGCGAAACACATCACAAAAATTTTTTAAACAATTTTCATTGTTAATATAAGAAGGTTTTATCTTATTGTATCCTGAATCTGATATTCTATATATAATTTTCATAATTTCGTGTAAGTTTCTATATAATCGCTACATATACCTAAGCACTTTGATATATTATCATCGTTTAGTTCTGGCAATACAGCAATACTATTTTCAATTGGCTGTTTCCCGGGATATGCCCAAATAAAATTCTTTGAAGTCAATGTAACGTTATCATCTTGATGCCAAAAATAATTATACATATTAACAGTGATATTAAACCACTCAATAGCTTTTATATTTTTACAATGAATCCATAATTTATCTTTTCTTTCAGTTATCCAATCTATAGAAATAATATATTGCGGTTTATCATGCCCTAAATAAAAAATATCATTAACTATCCATATATCAATTTCGGCATCATATCCTTTGTTAATAGCCTCTATGATATAATATGGACTATTTTCCCGAAGTAGATTAGGACCGTTAATATTTCCTCTATGAGATATTAGTATCATATTTTATATATGAAACATGGTATTAGTGAATGCTATATCACATTCATGGTTTGCATTATGTATTTCCGAGACAAATCCTTTTTCTTTCAACCAATCAATACATTCAGTATGCGTTGGAGAATTATCGTATAAAGGAGCATTGAATGCAGCTTCTATTGTGCCAGCCGCTACAATGTTTATATAACTACCCAGTCCTTTTAAAACATTCAAGTCTGATCCTTGCGCATCTACATGCAAGTAATCTATATGAGTTATTTCTGGGTTATTTTTTAAAAAACTTTCCAATGTTATCACTTCTACATCTATAGAATCAGTAAAATTTAAGTCCGTTCTATCACTCGGCCAAGTATGTACTCGTTCTTCACGAAATGTCATTAATGAACTGCAACCCCAATCTGCATGCCCCGCTATATTAAATTGACTAATTCCTTCATAATCAGATACTGCTTTTTGTATTAATGTCCAGTTTTTAAGATGGCTGTATTTTTCTGTTATTACATCACATAAATACGGCGTCGGTTCGAACATGAAAACAAAAGTATTATTTTGGTCAGCTGCTAAAGTATTATACCATTGGCTACCGTTATTCGCCCCTACGTCAAATAAAATTTTTTTCATTGAATATTAATATTTAAAGTTTTCTATAAAATAATTTAAATCTTCTGGGGTACCTAATCCCCACATTTTTTCTACATTAAAAGTTCTAATTTCTTTTGAATCTTGTATTGCCTGATTAAATACAGGGCATACATAAAATTCATTGTTTACTCGAATATTTTTTTTAATCATTTGTTCTGCATATTTAACAAAATCTGACCCGTATTTCCAATAATAATAACCCGTAGTAGCTATATCAGATATTGGATTTTTTTCAGCAACTTCAGTTACAAGGCCATTTTCTAAATTAATTTTTACAAATGACCATTTAGGATGAGTTGCTTTAAATGTTACAATGCCTCCGTCTGCAGCCGTCTCTTGCATTTTATACATAAATTCATTTGAATCCCATTCTACAAATTGGTCAGAATTTGCAAAGAATAACGGATTATCGTTATTTATATATTCTTTAGCTAATAACGCAGTCGCCGCAGCACCTTCCGTTAATTCATTTATTTCTATTATTTTACATCCAGGCGTTAGTAAATTTAATAACGTGTCCAAGTTATATTTTTCTCGATGTGCTTTTCGCACTACATATATATAATTTGCATCTAAATTTAAATTTTCAACAACTACCTGAATCATCGGTTTGTTTTTAACTTCAATAAGAGGTTTAGGAAATGTATATCCTGCAGATTCAAATCTAGATCCAGCACCGGCCATTGGAATTAAAACATTTAACTTTTCATCTTTCCATTTAGGTATCATATTTATTTTTTCTTTATTTAGATATCTATTTATATTAATATAAGTAATTTCTTTCGTAGAACCAACTCTCATCACATTAGATTTACTTCTATTTGCTGCTAATAATCCATACGGAGAATCTTCAATGATTAATGTTTCTTCAGGCAAGCAATTCATTTTACTCATTGCTTTCCAATAAATTTCAGGATGTGGTTTGCTATTTCTAACATCTTCATTTGATAAAATTAAATCAAACCGATCGATAATATCAAATTTTGATAGTACAGTTAATACAGTTTTACGAATACTATTAGAGCATACAGCTAAACTATAACCATCAGCAATTAATAAATCTAAACAGTTTTGTAATTGATAATTCGATTTTAAATCTTTTAAAGCTTGTAATGTATATTTTTGTTTATCAATCCAAATTTGTTCATGTGTACTAACAGGCAGGTTTTTTCTAACAGTTAATATATCTAATTTTTGGTTTGTTTTTAATCCATCATAAATAGATAAATGTTCGTCCCAAGTTATAGCATACTGATCTCCTAATGCTTTGTTAAGAGATTCGTAATGAATCTGTTTCGCTTCTACTAATACTCCATCTAAATCAAATATTATAAGTTTTAATTTCATACGCAATATTCAAATTTAATCGGCGATATTTCATGATTAAGTTTATTTTCCAAAAAACACCAGTCATATAATAGCCTCTCCGGTCCAGTAGACCCATGAGCTTCTATGATTTTAGATAAATTAAGATATAAATCGCATACAATATCCATTATGTGACTTGGCCCGTAAAAAAACATATCTTGTGTCATTAAACTTTCATGTGTATATCCTAAACCTCGCTGAGATGGGTTACCATGACCCGAATTATACATAGTATCGCTTGTAACATGAATTACCTCTAAACTATCTATTAGTTTTATATTTGATCGATATCTAACAACAATATCATATTGAAATTTATGCTTTAATTCATAATTTTTTTTTAATAAATTACATTTATATATTTTATAAAACATAGGAGTGCTATATAAAATTCCATCACTTGATATTATCTGTGGCAGTTCAGCTTCGATAGTGGGATGAAAATTTCTTAAATAAAAATTATGCTTTACATCTTCAAATTTTTCAATTTCTAATTCTTTAAGATTTAAGAATTTTAATTGGTCTTTTAATTGGTGTAAATTTACATTATCATGATTGCTAGACCCACGATGCGCATAATATGTATCATACGTATCCCATATACTAAAAAAACAATCAACTTGATGCCCATTATTAATTAAATTAATTAAATTATCTTTAAGACTCTGATATTCATTATTAAAAAAATTTCTTAAATGCCCAGAGAAACAAATTGCTATTTTCATTTTTATTATTACTTGTAAGGATAATATTCAAATAAATAATTTTCAGTACTAATTTTAGTATGTGTATAACCCGATGGCAGATATTGATAAAATTTATTAAATTCAACTTCATGATTTCTAATTCCGGGCCAATGACTATGATGTTCTAGCAAAATAGAAGGTTTAGACTTATTAATAGTATTTACAGACCCTTCAAGAACTTCTAATTCATGTCCTTCGACATCAATTTTAATTAATGTAACTTCTTCAAAATTATAAGAATCTAAAGTATGAGCTTGTACTATTAAATTCCCATGTGCATGTATTTGTCCTACTCCAGTATTATTTCCTAGCATTGCCGGATCGAAAAATCGCAATGTGTCTTGTTTATTAGACAAAGCTACTTGGTGAATTTCGATATCTGGATTATTAAGTTTAAATAAATTTACCATTGGGAGATGTGGTTCGAAAGCAATTACTTTTTTAGCATTGCATATATGCTTAAAAAAGAAAGAATATTGCCCGAGGTTACCTCCAATATCAAGTACAAAATTGAAATTTTTTACATTTGCTTTGATAGATGTAAGATCTTCGTGGTTCATAAACTGCCCCGTACGTTTAACTGTATCGGCTACTGCATCTTCGGCATAATAAAGACTATATTCTATATTTTCAAATATTGCATTTAACTTTTGCATTGTTTTAGATTTTAAATATTTAAATATATTTTTAATTTAAGATAAAAGTTTGATTGAATTGCATCATTACATTTTCAGGATTATATTCTTGATATGCATTCCAATTTTTTGATAATATAACTGCCGAATCAAAATTATTAAGTATTGCAACTAATTCATTATAATTGTTATATATAATAGCTTTATCTCCTAACATTTCCAAATGTGCTAAATCATTTAATGCAGTTGTGCAATAAGATGTTGTAATAACTGGTTTATTTTTTGAAGAAAATTCTGCAATTGTTAATCCAAAACTTTCACCGCCGTCGCGGGCATGTATACATGCATCGCATGTATTTATAAATCCAATTTTTCTTTCAAAGTCTGCAGATCCTTCTAAAAAAAGAATATTAGGTTCATCGCAAAAAGGAATTGAATTCATAAATAAAAAATACACATTTTTATTTGTTTTTGCAACATCAATTACTGCTTTTTTGGCGAAATCTATATTAAAAGACTCCGGCCCGCCATAATATCCAAATACAATAGCATTTTTTGGTATGTTAAGAAAATTTCTATAATCGTTATTATGGTCATATTTAAGTATATCAATAATATGCGGTACGTACGGCATATATTCCCCTCCCATTTTTCGAGCTAGCCATTTAGAAACGTATGCATATACATCGCCATGTGGTTGATAGATTTGAAACACTGAATGTATTACATTTTTAGCATTTGGTACGACCTTTCCATCATTAGTACCGGATTTTATTGCATAAAAAATATCTACATTGAATTTGTCAATATGATACGTGACTTCTTTTTCAAAATTTTCATATAAAAATACATCGAATCGGTTTTTAAACTTTTCTAATGTAGTAAGATCAGAATTTTTATCAGAAATTATTATTGATTTATTACCTAGTATCTCTTCATTATAAAGAGCGTAATCATACAAAGCGACTTCCGTACCTCTAATACCTAATTGATTACTATGAAATGCTATTTTCATTAATTAAAATATTTTAACGTGTTAGTATAATTTACTGTGTTTTTTTGAAAAAATTAAATTCCGTTTCGCTTGGCCATAATTCTGGAGTACCATATAATTCGATAAAATAATCTGTATATCGATTAGTTGCATGCCCATTAAATGGTACTTCGTACGTATATTCATTCCATTTTTTCATTATATAATTCGCGTTATGCTTTCCAGCAGCTGACGGTACAATATTGTTATTATTTGCAATGCTAATATTATACATATGCGATACCCCTAGTGTTATAATATCAATTCCATTTAATTTACATCGATGCTTATAATCATTATCTTCACACCCAGCAAATATAAAATTTTCATCAAACCTTCCGACTTTGTTGAAAATATCTCGATGTATAATGTAAGTAGAAAATTCAAAACTATTATTATATGTACCGCATATTCGTTCTGAATTACCAAATTCGTTCAGAGCGTCAAAAATTTCTTCAGTTATGCGCGCATCTTCTTGTCCGATAATAATCTTTTCTAATCCTAAATGCTTAAAAGCAATATCGCAAACGACATTCCATCCGCCTGCACAACCGACATTATTTTGTGTTTGATATATTACATATTTTTTTAAATTTTCTGGAATTTGCTGCTTACCATTATCAACAATATAGATGTTTGTGTTAGGATAATTATTAGGATCGAACCAAGAATTGAAATAATCAATTCCATTATATCCTAGTATAAAATAACTGTGCTTCATTTTAAATTTTTTATAATTGAACTAACAACTTCTTTGTCAGTATAATAAGGGTTTAACATTAAATGATCTTTATCCGGAAAATATTTATCCGGCCCTAATTGAGGATTTTTTATTTTTTTAATGCAGCCATTCGGCCCGTAAAGTTGATAAATAAAGTCTCCGGTTAATATAGTACGGCATCCAACGCCAGCTGCGAGATTTGCTAACCCACCTTCAGTGCCTATAAAAGCATCGCAATATTTTAAAATTGATGCTTCGAATAAAATTGATTTTGTATTAGTATCATCAATATGTATAGTTTGATGTTGAGCGGCTGAATCAAAACCAATTGGATATAATGTAAAATGTTCTTGTAAACTATCAATAATATATTGAATATCGCGATGTTTGCCTCCATATCCTAAATTAGGAACATCGATACCAGCGTCATATTGTTCGGGAGTAAATAAATAAGTTTTTGATTGCCAATTAGACATTATTCCTATAACTGGTTTATTTAGTTCTATTCGCAAACTATCTATATATTGTTTCGCTATAATATCGTATTCAGGAGTAGTGTATATTTGATATGATTTTGTTATTGTACTAAGGCCTGCTTGTTGTTGATATTCTTCACATGGAGTAATTTCATAATGCAATTGGCTTAATTCAATAACTTTATCATATCCAAATACCTTTAATCTCGGAATCGGACCGGGAATTTCTGAAACAAATACCTGATTAATATATGGATTATTAGCAACGAGCTGTTGCATTTGCGGAAACCCAATTAAATAGTCAACTACAGCATATTGCTTTGATAATGGTTCGGCTAATGACGTAGCAAACATAATATCACCAAAAAATCCATGAGTAATTACTAAACATTTAATATTTTGCATAACTTTTTTCTTCTACAAACTCAGAACTGTATTTTTCGTTGATTTGTCTTTTAATAGCAGCTCGTTTGTCATTTGTAATGTAAACGGATCGTGCTAATTCAATAAATTGTTCATCAAATTCTTGTAATCGCTCTTTATTTCGTATATCATCTTCAATTTGCCATAATAATTGATTTATGTGTAATAAATCATTATAATCATTACGGTCAATACCTAAATCTACGAACACGACATCTGACAAATATAAATATTCTTTTTGAATATTCTTAAGTTGTATTTCATTTATAATATATCGACTTTTAAGCTGAAGTATTGCGAGTTTATCGACAATTTCTCCTACTGATACTTCTATTTTCATATCGTTATTTTATAATTAGTACTTTTAATCCATCTTACATTAGTTAATCCAGTTTCAAATTCTTCTACATCCGCAGTAACATTACTGCACCCAATATGTCGATATTCATATGCTTTTGCAAATAATTCCCGTCCTTCAAAAAAATCTTTTTGATGCTCGCGCGTCTTACGCGATATATCACCATTATCTTCATGATACAAACAAAAAAATGTTCCGATTTTATTTCGCTGCGGTTTGTAACCTGCCCATTTAAAACGTTCTCTTAAATCTTCATCTTCATTACCCCAACCTTTATATAAAGGATTTAATCCGTTAATAGTATTCCATTGCTGCCGGGTCATTACAACTACTCCACCAAAAAAGTCATCATCGATACCTTCTTCCCATTTACGGTATCCACTAGGTATATCATAATAATCTCGTTTAGTTAAATCTTTATTTAAAAAAATACCTTTGCGCGCTGGTAATATAGGTTGATCTGCAATTTCATAACTAACATCATCAGTAGGGCAATAATCGACTTGATGCAGAATAATGACATTGCCCGTTGATACTTGCACTCCAATATTTTGAGTATTTGATAAATTGAAATTATTAGTATCATTTTGTTCTGATATAATAATTTCAAAGTCTTTATCATCAAAATGTTTTAATAACGTCGGTAATAGTACTTCTAAATGTTCTTTTCTGTCTCGGTACGGGACAATTATTGAATATTTCATAATGTCTTATCAAAATATTTTTTATATTCAGGTACTCGGTCATATTGATGTATAATACAATATGCCTGATTAGTTTCGCGCGATGATATTATTCCATTTTCAAATGTTGCAATATCATGTATGTTATTAATAATGGCTCCAATTTGCAATGCCCATGAGTCTCGATAATCGACTGTTTGTGTGCGATCTCTTAATAAAGTGTTTATCAAAATATTAAATGCCGGTTGATCAGCGTGACCGATATTATTTGCCATTAAATACATGATAAGACAAAAGTCAGCACATATTTCAGCAGTACATGCAAATGATCCCACATTGCAAGCCGGTTTATTTTTTAATATATAATGATAAATGTACGGGCCATAGTTTATCATTGCATTATTCTGATTCCATGGTTCATTTTCATATGTTACATATTCTGAAGGTACTAAAATATCTTTATTAAGATTAATATCTAACCATTCTGTCGGATTGCTTTGGAATACGATATCTCTCCCATCTGTAAAAATGACTCGTCTATATTTATCTGCAGAATTAGTTTCTGTAAAATACTGCCATATGTGAAATAGTCTAACATTATGTATAAGTTTATTCGCATTATTTGGATTCACTTTACCAGAATGCCATTCAAAAAATTTAGTATTTTCAGCGCGGTAATCATTTTTTGGTAAAATAATATTAGCACCTGCTAAGCGTAATTGACGAAGGAATTCATGATCTTCAGATTGAAAATTATATCCTAATATAAGTATATCTCCCTCAAATCCAGTTCGTTTTAAGCTATAGAACCAATTCTTTATATCAATCCATACATAGTTATCACTTATTGTAGTTATAATTAAATCTTTTTTCATAAACCTAATAGTTTTATTATATTATAAGTAATTTTTGGATATGATATATTATCTTCATACCATTTTTTTGCATTATTTTTTACAAACATTAAAAATTCATCGTCATTAATGACTGCTCGATATCGATTTGCAATTCGTCTAGACAATTCGACAGGATTTGCATAACGGAATTCTGAATCAAATTCAGCATCGACAGATATATAATGATAATCTGCTATAAGCGGCTCGGAATTTTCTACAATTAATTTTGGACGAATTAAAGGTATTCCTAATCCAAACATTTCAATATCTCGAAAACATAAATCTCCACAAAGAGCTCCGCCACCACCGCCGATTGATAGCGCTATTTTAAATTGAAATGATTCTTGGATATACTGATCAAATGGTATTGGCCCTGCGCCGAAGTACAATTCAGAGTCAGATAAATAATTCGGTAATAATTCTAATGCTTTTCGAACTCCTAAATAACGAGATTCAATTCCATGCGAATATAAACTTCCCCTCCAATATAATCTAGTATCTAATGTAATATTCTTACGATGTTCTTGTACTGTATTATAATTATTTCCTAATTGCCAAATTGTATCTGGATATGGGCCGCCTACAATGTTTTTACGAATTTCGGGATTATCAATAATATTATCCCAATATGCTGGATTATATTGTCCAATTACCGCGCCTGCAAATTTAGAATTTTTAGATAATTGATAAGTAAGTGAAGGATGATCTCCAAAATCATATGTACGGAAGGATCCATCTTCAAATTCAAAAATTAAAATAGATCCTTGATCAATTAAAACGCCTTCATATGAAAATTCATTGCCTTCATATTCATATTGTATTACTTCATGCCCGCATGCAGTTAGTTCATTATATAATGCAATAGTATTATTATAATCGAAACGATAATTTGCAATATTTTTGTGAAAACTATATAATGCTATTTTCATTTGTATAAATTCTATAATTTGGGTGTAACCAATGTTGATATTTTTCAATATTCATTGCAATGGTTTTTGGAATTGGCATTTCTGCAGGAGATATAATATGTCCATTACCTCTATTAAATAAGTCACGCCCGGACATAATACATTCTTCAATATGCTTTTCAGATTTGAAATGTGGCAAATTAAATTCTGAATGTGAATACGACTCCAATTTTTGTATAATACGGTCTTTTCCTCCGAACCAACTAAAATGCCAGCCTGCGTCCGGAATAATAGTTCCTACATATTTTTTACGAATATTTTCTTGTGGTGAACCGCCGATATCTATTAAAGTTTGAAACGTAAAAACTTTAAATTGATTCCATGGATGTTCGTACGAAATACAATTTAACCAATAATTACAAAATATCATTTCTAATGCATAAATCTGCCCGTGTTGTATTTTCGGGGCTAGTTCAGGAATTATATCTGCATATGGTAATTCGTCAGCATCGCCATAAAGTAACACATCGTCTGGACGCACACCGACATCCTTAAGTATATCGATAAACTTACTAGTTACTAATTCTTCAATTTTATCGGCTGACCAATACTCTGCATTTTCTGGATACTCTGTGAACGTATAATGATGAATTTTATTACCTTTGAAAGGGAATAAAGGAAACCCTTCTCGTTTAGTCATTTGGTAAGTATGCGATGCTTCTAAAAAAATAAAGCCATCTACTACTGAATCTAATTCATTAATAATAACTTCGGTTAGTTCTTTTTCATTAGTATATGTACTTACTTTATAAACTTTCATAGTAACTATTTTGCTTTACTTGTCGTTCAATTGTTTTTGGATGATACAAAGAATAATCTTCTTCCATTGGTAGTTGAGAATATGTCGTAAACCCCTCTAAGACTTCATGTACGCGGTTTTTCCATTGCACTTTACCATTGTTTCGATAGATTCTCTATTGATAGTCCGGCCAATTTACCCACCCCGCAGAATTAACTCTCCAGCCCCAATTTGCAATATGCGCCTGGGTCAAGCCGTCGACTGTATTTACTCTAGGAATTGCAAATGCATCGATATTTGAATTCGTTT
>Ga0129333_10005652_pt1 | contig 11777 bp, 8 predicted proteins | sample CPB6_08_DNA_FD_94474 | JGI IMG/M metagenome (GOLD analysis project Ga0129333, IMG submission 94474) | Freshwater to marine salinity gradient microbial communities from Chesapeake Bay, USA - CPBay_Sum_0.6_0.8_DNA | ecosystem: Environmental > Aquatic > Marine > Coastal | place: USA: Chesapeake Bay... | reverse complement strand
GGTGTAGCATTAGCATTACAAGATATTGAGCGTTCATTAAAACCAATCAATGTCGCACAAGATGCTGTCACAGCAGCATTCAAAGCAATGGAAGATAGTATTGATAACTTTGTTGAGACTGGCAAATTTAAATTTAAGGACTTTGCCGCTAGCGTTATTGCTGATCTAACAAAAATTATCGCCAAAGCATTAGTATTGTCAGCAATCAAATCAGTATTCAGTGCGATAGGATTTAGCATACCAGGTCTTGCTGAAGGTGGCCCAGCAAAAGCAGGCAAACCATATCTTGTTGGTGAAAAGGGTCCGGAACTATTCGTACCACAAACTAGTGGCACAGTTGTACCAAATAACAAGATGAATAGTAACAATGTTGGCGAAGTCAGCGCACCTATTACAAATAATTATATTACAAATAATATCAATGCGATAGATGCAAAATCTGTAGCACAATTATTCGTAGAAAATCGTAAAACGTTACTTGGCACAGTAAAAATGGCTGAACGTGAATTGCCATACTTGACATAGGAACCAAATTAAATGGCAGGATTACAAACAATTATAAACAAGGCAAGTTCACTATTGATTGATCGTAGAAAAGTAGTAGGCTTGCAAATCACACGTAACGAAATACCTCGCGTAACATTAACACCTACAAAGCAGCCATGGAAAATGGAACTAGAAATGCCAAGTAGTTTAAAGTATTATAATAATCGTGACTTACTTGAAGCATTAGATACAATGGATCGTGTGAGTCCTGAAATTGTAACGTTCAGTAATAACCCATGCTTAAATTGGATATTTCGTTATCAAGGTACTTTAAGCACTACAAGTACAGGATTATTAATTGGATCAAGCGTACAAAGTTTTAATGGTAATCAATTAATATTAAATGTACCAGTCGTACCCGGTAATAGAGTTATCTTTGAACCTAATGATTTAATACAATTAGGAAATTATCCATATCCATTTACAAGTACAACAAGAGTATTAGGTGGTAGCGGTACAGTAACAGTAACTACAAATAGACCAAATATTTTAAGTTATAATGTTGTTGGATTAAGTGTTACAGTAGGTAATGCATGTAAATTTAATGTTTTTTGTCCAAACATGCCTACATATAAATTAATACCAGGTGGATATACTAATATAAATGGTAGTACAATTAATAATGCATTAATTGAATTTAATGATAGTTTTCAATTATATGAATATGTAGGTACAGCATGACTACACCAATTCCAGCAGTTGCTAATAATAAAGCAAACATTACAACAGCCGAATATGTTAAGTTGACCATATACAATGAATATGGTAATTTGGCTAACAATAACGTGTATACTTTTAGTTCAAGTTATACAAGTGATACAATTGATGGTGTAGAATATAGTCCATTAGGTGGATTATTAGCAGTTGGACAACAAAATAGAAGTTTGCGTGTAACAAATGGTGATACAAGCGTACAAATAAGTGGCATTGGTGGCAATAACATTTATGCTGTACTTGAAAGTCAAGGTAAAATACGCGGCAGTAAGATAGAAGTTACAAGAGGATTCTTTAATCCTAATACAATGGTATTAGCAAATGCCGTTGTTAGATTTACAGGTATTGTTACCAATTATAGTATTCAAGAAGATCGTGAAGGTCTAGAAGATAATTTTACTGTTACATTAGATGCTAGCAGTTTCAAAACAATATTAGAAAATCGTATTGCTGGTCGTAAAACAAATAAAAACAGTTGGCAATTTTTTGATGCAACTGACAGCGCAATGAATAATATTAATAGTTTGGCAGGCTTTACATTTGATTTTGGTAGTGATCCAAAAAGTAAAACAGTTGTTCCAGGCTATAATGGTGGAGGTATTCCAGGAGGCGGTGGTGGCATGACTAAACCAGGTGACACTACTAATCAAAACAGAAAATGATAGTACGTAAAGCAAATAAATTTGATCTACCGTATTTTATTCATGTTGCAAAAAAAGTGCAAGACATGGATTTTATACCAGATGATAAACAAGTTATTGAGAAACATTTCAATGCATTATTCACAACAATATTGCATGGCGGTGGCATAGCATATGTTATTGAAAGTGATGAACCAATTGGTATTATAGTTGGCATTATTAATGAAAATTTATGGGTGCCTAACATGTATATGCTTACACAAATATTATTATTTGTTGACGAAGAATGGCGTCATACAAAAGCAGGATATAAATTGTTAGAAGCCTATAATGAAGGCGTAGAAGAATTAATAAAACAAGAACGTATTGAAATGAGCGTTATACATGCAGCAGAACCATTGCATGACGTAGATTTTACACGTTTTGGTTATAAAATGTCAGAAAAAATTTGGCAATTGGAGAATTAAATGGGTTTCGTAGTAGCAGCAGTAAAAGCAGTTGCAGCAATTGTTGCAAAAAATGTAATTGCAAAAGCAGTAGTTAAAGTAGCGGCTGCAGCAATCATTAGTAAAGTTGCAACAAAAGCAATTAGTAAATTGATTGCCAAACGTACAGGTGTTGAAGCACCAAGTGGTGCTGATGCTGGTGCGCGTGTACAATTAGCACCTGCAACTGATAACAAATTACCTATTGTATATGGTACAGCATGGGTAGGTGGTCCTATCATTGATGCAAAAATCAGTGTTGATCAAAAATACATGTGGTATGTTATTGCATTATGCGAAAAACCTACTGGTCAAACAATTACATTTGATACTAGCAATGGTGTATATTATGGTGGCAAATTAGTATCATTTGGTAGCAATGGTGCTGTTGCAGCACTTGTTACAAATAATAGCGCATTTGGTCCTGCACAGTCAGATACTAAAATGGCTAACAAAATCTATATTTGGTTATTTCAAAATGGCGCAGCAAACGCTGGCGTAAACACAGGTGGTCAAACAGCATTACAAATCATGAGCGATGCCAGCACAGGTGGCGGCATAAGCAATGGTTGGAATAGTTCAATTTACACATCAGGTGGTGAAAGCGTACAATTAAATGATATGGCTTTTGCTATTGTAAGAGTTGAATATAACGTAGATGCTACGACTACAAGTTTAGATACATTACAAGTCAAAGTAACTAATAACATGGGCGGCGATAATGGCTGTAAGCCAGGCGTTGCAATACTTGATTATTTGACAAATACACGCTATGGTTGTGCAATTGATTTACAATATGTAGATACAGCAAGTTTAACAGCACTTGACGCATATAGTGACGAATATATTGATTATGTACCAGTAGGTGGTGGATCAGCACAGCAAAGACGTTATCGTGTTAATGGTCCACTAGATACAGGAAATGATTGTTTAACTAATTTACAGTTTCTTGCTGATACAGCAGATAGTTGGTTACAATATACAGAAACAAGTGGTAAATGGCGCATTATACCAAATAAGCCATATACTGGATCATTGTTAAATCTATATAACGTCAATGATGATGTATTGATTGGTGGCATACAAATAAATCCTATTGATTTAAACGATACTTACAATCAAGTAGAAGTTGCATATCCAAACACAAACGTAAAAGATCAAACAGATTATCAGATCGTAGATTTAACTGATCCATCAACAGCATGGTATCCAATATTCAATCAAGTTTTAAGTCCTAATGAAGCAATAAACAAACTTAATATTGCATTGCCATTAGTAAACAATGCTGTACAAGCAATCTATCTTGGTGTACGTAGATTATTGCAAAGTCGTGAAGATTTAGTCATTACTTTCCAATTAGATTATAGTGGTATACAAATAGATGCAGGTGATGTCATTCGTGTCAATCACAATGCATATGGTTGGACTGATAAGTTATTTCGCGTCAACAGCGTAAGCGAAGTACAAGATGAGAATGGTAACTTAAGTGCATTAGTAGAAGCATTTGAATACAATGATAGTATCTATGCTGATAATGCAATACAAGATTTTGTACCTGCTGATAATACAGGCTTAAGTGATCCTAATGTTATTAGCCCACCATGTCCACCAACGTTTACTGAATTTAATGATGACAATGGATTATTATCAGGCTTTACTGTAACAAGTTGCGTACCTGATGATGGTGTTGTTGTATACATGGACTTTAACTATGGAAGAAATGCTAACGTAGTTACACACCAATTATATCGTACTGTACAAAGCGCAGGTGGTTTGCCATTTACTAATAGTGATAGTGCTAATGGTTTTTATAATAATGTAAGTATCAGTGTTAACGATTTAGGTGCGAACACATATTATTGGTCAACTACAGCAAGAAACGATACAGCAGGTAGATATAGTGATTCAAGCGCACCATTTAATTGGGGCGGTGCAAACATACAACCATGGGATCCTAATACAGGCAATGGTGGTATTATTGGTAATCAAATTAGACCCAATACTATTTCTAGTAATAATATTATTGATGGTACTATAACTGGAAATAAAATTGCAAATGGTACTATCACAGGCAATAACATCGCTAACTTTACTATTACTGGTAATAACATTGCCAATTTTACTATTACTGGCAATCAAATTGCTAACTTTAGTATTGGTAGCAACAAACTAACTAATACAGGTATTACACCAGGCTGTTATACAGGTGGTGGCACAATATGCGTAGGTGCTGATGGTAGAGTAACAAGCATAAGCGGTGGTACTGGACCAAATACTGGTGGCGCAGGTCCTGTACTATTTTTATCACAAGGTTTTGGTATTCCAAACTTTGATGCTAATACGACAACAGTACCTGTATATGCAAATAGCACATCGCAAAGAAATATACCAATAATTTTACCCGAAGAATCAGTCGCTCCCGCATGGCCATATGGACAGGGGCTATCTAGCACTTTAGACGGCTATGGGGCGAATAGTACAGGACCATTTACTCCGGCCGCCGCTGCGTTATTATATATGACTCCAGCGACAGAAGGATTAAATGGTTGGTATAAAGTTATAGAATTAGATTGTTCTAATGCAAATTGGTCTGATGGCGAAGCAACACAAACTTTAATATCAGCACAATTATATAATGGCGGAGGAATTGGAGTTGTCCAATTATGTCCATATATTGCTACAGCATCAGCAGGTAATGTCAATACATTACAGACACATAGCATGTTTGTTGAACAATTTAATACATATGGTTCTATAACACAAATAAACTTTGCTGAACTACAAATAGCCAATTCTGATTTAGCGCGAGTAGGTTATTATGCAAGGGCATTGGTAGGTGACGTTGGAATATATTGGTCAACATACACATTAACGCAGGGATATACTAACCTTATAAGTTAATAAATACATATAGGAATCAAACAAAATGAGTTTACTACTTAACGGCGCAAAAACAGTTACAATTGCTGGTACAGAGATGCAATGTATTGAAATATATACAGGTGAAGCATATACGTTACCATTATCATTTACCGACGCCGACGGTAACGCAATTAATTGCACATTACCAAATAATTGGGCTTTAAGCACTAGTGCTAAATTTTATACAGCAGATGACATTACATATGCTAGCGATACTGAAATCAGTATTGGTAATCTTACATTAAATGCTACACAACCAAGCACTGGCGCAGGTACTTATAGCGCAAACTTGATTGCGGCATTTAGTAATGCTACAGCAGGATTAGGATATCTATACATACCCGCTAATTTAACAGGTGGTACAGGTAGCCCTAATCCAACTCCTGTAATCAGTCCACCAGCGCAAAACACAACAGCAAATAGTTGTGTTGTAGTAGTAACATTGACAATTAGTAGACAAAGTTCAGCAAACGCAAGTATCGCCGATATTAATAAAGAGCCAATTGGCATGATTGTGAGATATCAATAATGAGCGAAATTAATCTAGTAATTGACCCAAACAATAACAACTTAAATTTTGTTGTTACACCTATAACAGCGCAAGTAAGTACAGGTGGTATTGTCGGCGCGACCGGAGCAACAGGTCCTACTGGTGCTACAGGCGCAACAGGCCCGCAAGGTGCAACAGGACCTACTGGATTTAATGGAAGTACTGGAGCAACTGGTGGTACAGGTGCTACTGGACTAACTGGACCGCAAGGCAGTCAAGGTGTTCAAGGAAGTACAGGCGCAACTGGACAAACAGGACCAACAGGTGCTACAGGCGTTGGTGCGACGGGCGCTACTGGCTTAACAGGCGCAACAGGAAGTCCTGGTGGTGCAACAGGTGCTACAGGTCCAACTGGCGCTACGGGACCAAGTGGAGGTCCAACAGGAGCAACAGGTCCTATAGGGGCAACAGGTGCTACTGGTATTGGCGCGACTGGCGCGACAGGCGCAGGCGCTACTGGTGCTACAGGTCCAATTGCTGGTAGCAATACACAAATTGTTTTTAACGATGCAGGTGTAGCAAATGGTAGTGTAAATCTAACATTTAATAAAACTACTAATATTTTAGCAACAGGCAATATAACTGGTAACATAATTACTCCAGCGCAAGCAAATATAACAAGCCTAGGTAATTTAACAGCATTAAATGTTGTTGGTACTACAAATATACAACAAGCATTTGAAAAAGTTACTGTTAATAGTACAGGATCAACCGGTACAATTAATTTTGACATTTTAGATCAAGCAGTTTTATTAAAAACAGCAAATGCAACAGCAAATTTTACCTTAAATATTCGTGGTAATAGTACTTCAACATTTGATAGTGTTGTAGCAAGTAATAATAGTGTGACATTAGCATTTATTAACACCAATGGTGCTACAGCGTATTATGCCAATAATTTACAAATTGATGGATCTAATATTACACCAATATATTCACCAGGTAGTAACATTGCATCTGGAACAGTAAATGGAAAAGATATTTACACTTATAATATTATAAAAACAGCAGCAAATACTTACACTGTATTTGCAAGTAAAATAGGATTTAGTTAATGCCTGTATTCAGTACTTTAGGTGCTATTGCTGAATTTAGACAGGGATATATTACTCCCTTTCCACCTACTAATGCTAATGTTACAAGATTAGAAGGTTATAATGTTAACGTAGCATTTACTCCTAATACAACTAATACAGGAGGATTAGTCACATACATAGCAACTAGTAATACTGGAAATTTTTCAGGAAATACTACTGGTAATGTTATTACAATTGGTAATATAAATCCATTTTATACCTATACATTTGATGTTCTAGCAAGTAGCGCAGGTGGCAATAGTCCAGCAACAACAACTACCAATAATGTTTATATGAGCAGTAATTTAGTTGCTAATGGTAATATAACTTATAGTGCTAATAATTTAGTTGCTTTTGATATTAGTCCAAATGGTGGTCTAGTATATGCTGTATCAAGCGTAGGAAGATTTTTGCGTTATAGTCGTAACAGTGATACTGGACAATTATCATTATTGGGTAATAGCAATATAACTGGATATAATACTTTTAATGATATAGTTTTTAGTGCTGATGGTAATTTTTGTTATATAACAGGCGGCAATACCAGTAATAATTTTACAGGTATAATTAATTATAACGTGGCTGCCAATACTACAACTACGACCGGTAACGTTGGTAATGTATTTGGAAGTAGAAATATTGCAGCATCACCAGATAATAAATCTATTTTTACTACAGGTAGATATTCAAATCTAGCACCTTTTTTATTAAATTACACAAGAAATACAACAGATGGTAATTTATCATTATATCAAAGTGCAATTTTACCAAATATTGCGCCATACGATGCTAGTGTAAATTATCGTAAAATGGTAGTTACAAAAGATAATAAAAACTTTTTAATAATATGGCAAATTCTTAATGGTAATACAGTTTTAATGAATTACCCACGCAATACTTCAAATACCTATTTAAATTTAGCAAGTCAAGACATAGATTTAAGTAATGCATTACCTTCTTATACAGATTTAACAGTAAGTCCTGATAATATATCAGTATATGGAATAAGAACAGATAGCGTTAATGTATTTTCTAGAAATACTTCTACAGGAATATTAACTTGGACATCTAATTTAACTGGATATAATAATTTATATACGGTAGAAATTCCTGCAAATAGCATAATGTTAACTGGAAATGTAACATTTAATAGAAATTTAAGTAATGGTAATTTAACAGTAGAAAGTAATTCAGCAAGTTATAATGGGTCATCTACAATTTCAACAGTTGTTAGTTCAGATACCAAAAATTTGTATAAATTAAGAAGTAACGCTATTAGTATTTTTAACATAACATCATAAATAATACAATAACACGCAAATTTGCGAGGTAGCAATTTTGCGTCATACGCGAGGCAGCGAAGATGGCAAAATTTAGTCAAAATACGCTCAATCAAGTCGGTGGATTTGATGGGCAAGTACTAGCACAAGAACTAGTATATGGTCAAAAAGATTTTTGGAATCTTGTGTGGTCAAACATTACAAGTTATCCTTCAGGTTGGCAAACAGGTACTACGCCAATCAATCTAACAGGCGCGACTATTGACGCGACTATAATTCGTAGAGCAATTACTAATTTCCGTGACAGTCGTAGTGGATATGACTTTCAGATACGTGACTATCCTTTAGTCAGCGAAATCACTACTATAACAGCGACAACTACAGGTACTAATGTGCTTACATGCGTAAGTACAAATGAACTTTATGTAGGTATGCCCGTACAGTTTCGTGGCACTGTATTTGGTGGTGTAGCAATCAATACAACATATTATGTAAAAGAAGTTATCACTAGTACAACATTTACTATAAGTGATACAAGAGGTGCTGCCCCAAGTTATACACCAGGCACTGTGTTTGCATTGTCAAGTGCTAGTGGTACAATGACAATTAATCGCATTGAGCCACTACCAATCAGTTTGTCAATCACAAATCGTGTAAACAGCGCAGGTAGTTTCACACTAGTTATAGATGAAGAAGTTTGGGCTACTATTGGTCGTGATAGTTTACAAGTTACATATTCAGGATTGCCAGGTGATCCCGATCTTGGAATAAACGCAACTGACCCAGCATGTTTTACTGGAAGAATTAAAATCAGTTTCCCAGCAAGTGGTACAACACCAGCATATGATGAAAGTATATTCTTACTGTTCCTCGTAGCAAGTGATGGAGTATATAACTAATGGCTAATCAAGTAAGCGTCAATGGTTCAGGCGTTGTACAAGTTAATATTGAACCTACTCCAAACGTTGTTGTACAAGTTGACAGAGCAATTGTTCCACAAGGTGCTACAGGTGTCACTGGTGCAACAGGTGCTACTGGTATCGCTGGACCAACTGGCGCGACTGGTATAACTGGTGCTACAGGCCCTCAAGGAAGCACAGGACCAGTTGGTGCAACAGGACTTACAGGAGGTACAGGTGCGACGGGTATACAAGGTAGTACAGGGCCACAAGGCAGTACTGGTGCCACCGGCATACAAGGACCCGCAGGTAGTACAGGCGCGACGGGCCCTCAAGGTAGTACGGGAGCGACGGGAGAAACTGGCGCTACAGGTAGCACAGGCCCACAAGGAAGCACAGGAGCGACAGGACTCACAGGTAGTACAGGACCAATTGGTCCAGAAGGAGCAACAGGATTAACAGGAGGTACAGGTGCTACAGGTATTCAAGGATCCACGGGTGATACAGGAGCAACCGGAAGTACAGGCCCGATTGGCAGCACAGGCGCCACCGGTATTCAAGGACCAATCGGTGCAACTGGTGAAACAGGAGCAACAGGACTCACAGGCAGTACAGGAGCGACTGGTGAAACAGGCGCCACGGGTTTAACAGGTAGTACAGGTGCTACAGGTATTCAAGGACCTATAGGTAGTACTGGTGCTACTGGACCAGAAGGTGCAACAGGTAGTACTGGACCAGTAGGTCTAACTGGTGCTACTGGCAGTACAGGTCCAATTGGTGCAACTGGACTAACAGGTGCAACAGGCATACAAGGACCACAAGGAGACACTGGTGCTACAGGTAGCACTGGCCCAATTGGTGCAACTGGCGAGACAGGATCAACTGGTAGTACTGGACCAACTGGACTTACTGGTGCTACTGGATCAACAGGTCCTATAGGAGCAACTGGCGAAACAGGCAGTACTGGTGCGACTGGAGAAACAGGAAGTACAGGTGCTACCGGTATTCAAGGACCCGTTGGTAGTACTGGAGCAACAGGACTTACAGGTGCTACAGGTGAACAGGGACCAACAGGTGCAACTGGCTTAACAGGTGCAACTGGCTTAACTGGTAGTACAGGACCACAAGGTAGCACAGGTGCTACTGGTCCACAAGGAGACAGATATTCAACTACTAGTACCACAAGTTTAACAATTGGTACTGGTAATCAATCATTTACAGTAGATACAGGTTTAGCATATAGCACAGCACAAGTTGTTGTTATTGCTTATGATAGTGGCAATACAATGACTGGTGATGTTGTATCTTATGATAGCAATACAGGTGCCATGGTTGTTAATGTTACATCAACAACTGGCAGTGGCACATACTCAAGTTGGAGTGTCAATCTAGCAGGTGCCGTAGGACAACAAGGTGCTACAGGTGCTACTGGTCTGACAGGAGCAACTGGCTTAACTGGTGCAACAGGTTCAACAGGACCTCAAGGAGATATTGGTGCAACTGGCGCTACTGGAGAGACAGGAGCAACTGGTCTAACTGGAAGTACAGGTCCAATAGGTGCTACTGGAGAGACAGGTAGTACAGGAAGTACAGGACCACAAGGAGACACTGGTGCTACAGGTAGTACTGGTCCTATTGGTGCTACAGGAGAAACTGGAAGCACTGGTGCTACTGGTATACAAGGTTTAACGGGCACTACAGGAAGTACGGGCCCAATTGGTGCGACTGGTGAAACAGGTAGTACAGGAAGTACGGGCCCAGTCGGTTTAACAGGTGCAACTGGATCAACAGGTCCAATTGGTGCTACAGGTGAGACGGGTGCTACGGGTAGCACAGGTATTACTGGCGATACTGGCGCAACTGGTGCTACAGGTATTCAAGGACCAGAGGGAGCGACTGGTGCGACAGGCCCACAAGGCGATGTAGGCAGTACTGGCGCAACGGGACTAACTGGTGCAACAGGCTTAACAGGTGCCACTGGTCTTACTGGCAGCACAGGTGCTACAGGCTTAACAGGTGCCACTGGAGAAACTGGCGCTACAGGCGAAACTGGCGCAACTGGACTAACAGGTGCCACTGGATTAACAGGTGCCACTGGATTAACAGGAAGTACAGGTGCTACTGGACCACAAGGAGATGTTGGTGCTACGGGATCAACAGGACCTCAAGGTGATGTAGGTAGTACTGGTGCTACTGGTATACAGGGACCAGAAGGTGCCACCGGAGCCACTGGTCTTACTGGCGCAACAGGATTAACGGGTAGCACTGGACCAATCGGTGCAACAGGTCTTACTGGTGCTACAGGAGAAACAGGTGCAACTGGACTTACGGGAGCCACTGGTGAACAAGGAAGCACAGGTGCTACAGGTATACAAGGCCCAGAAGGAGCAACAGGTGCTACAGGTCTAACTGGAGCGACTGGTCTAACTGGAGCGACTGGTCTAACTGGAGCGACTGGTAGTACAGGACCTCAAGGTGATGTTGGCGCAACGGGTGCTACTGGTGAGACAGGAGCCACAGGCTTAACTGGCAGTACTGGTCCACAAGGAGCAACTGGACTTACAGGTGCAACTGGAGCAACAGGGCCACAAGGCGATGTTGGTGCAACAGGAGCAACTGGTGAGATAGGTGCCACTGGAGAAACTGGTAGTACAGGTGCTACTG
>Ga0129333_10005651_pt1 | contig 11777 bp, 10 predicted proteins | sample CPB6_08_DNA_FD_94474 | JGI IMG/M metagenome (GOLD analysis project Ga0129333, IMG submission 94474) | Freshwater to marine salinity gradient microbial communities from Chesapeake Bay, USA - CPBay_Sum_0.6_0.8_DNA | ecosystem: Environmental > Aquatic > Marine > Coastal | place: USA: Chesapeake... | reverse complement strand
CGCGGGGTTCGCCCATCTCGAGGCGCTGATCGACGATGCCTTCGAGCTCGGTGTGCGGGCCTTCCAGGTGCGCGGGGGGCCGGCCGAGGCCGTGCGGGCGCTCACCGCCGACCTCCATCGACGGGCGCCCGAGCCTCTGCTCATCGCGATGGAGGCGTCGGCCGGGGTCGGGAGTCTGGTACCGGAGATGACCCCACTCCCCCCGCTCCGTGCGCTCGCCGCGCTCCGCGAGAGCGACGCCATCCGTCGGGCGGCCGGGCTGACGGCCCGACAACTCCGCGCACTCGGGGTGAACTGGGTGCTCGCGCCCGTCGCCGACCTCGCCCATCCGGGCACCCTCCTCGACCGTGGCGCGCGCGCGCTCGGCGAGGACCCCCAACGGGTCGCGGAGGACGTCGTCACCTGGGTCGATGCGTGCCAGTCGCACGGGGTGCTGGCCTGTGCGCGGCACTTCCCCGGTCAGGGGCGCGCGCTCGAGGATCCGCAGCGGACCGCCGTGACGATCGACGCCACGGCGCCCACCCTCTGGGCGACCGACCTCGTGCCGTTCCGAGGCGCGATCGACGCCGGGGTCGCGAGCGTGATGGTGGGGGCGATCCACTATCCGGGGCTCGAGGGGCGCGGCCTCGTCGCCGCGCACGCCACGCCGCTCCTCGAGGGGTTGCTCCGGGGGGACCTCGCGTTCGAGGGATTACTCGTCAGCGACCGGGCCGATGGGGCGGCGATGGGTGGACCGGAGGGCGCGGTCGCCGCGACCGTCGCGGCGGTGCACGCGGGGTGTGACCTCGTCCTCGCCTGCGACGATCTCGGCGGGGCGGTGGAGGCGCTGGAGATCGCGCTCGACGACGGGTCGATCACCCCGGCGATGATCGAGGCGAGCGCGCAGCGGCGACGGTTCTGGTCCGCATGGGCGATCCCACGCGAGACGCGGGAACCGACACTCGACGATCTCCTCTGGGCCCGGCAGGTCGCCGATCTCGTCGTCCATCCGGTGCGCGGCGCCTGGCCGGTGCTCGGGCCGACGGTCGAGATCGAGCCGATCGCCGCGGGTCCGGCGGGCCTCGCGCTGGGCCCCTTCGTCGAGACGCTGCGGCTGGGGGGACACGAGGTGCGTGTCCGCACCCCGACGACCCCCCTCGCGGGTGAGGTCCCGATCGTGTCACTCGATCCAGGGTGCGGCGCGGTCGTGGTCTTCGGCCCGCCGGAGCTCGCGCGCGCGGTGCCGGGCGCGCGGGATGTGATCTGTGCGTGGAGTGCGGACCGTGCGATGCAGGAGGGCGTGGCCCGCCGTCTGCTCTGACGGAGGGTCCGCGGGCGGGGCCTATCGCACCATCGAGCGCGCGTCGGCCGGCAGCTGCGCCACCAGCCGCGCCGATGGCACGGTGTAGACGATACGCCCTCCGCTCTCCCCGGCCGCCCCGAAGAGGACCCCGATCACGAGGCCACGGGCGTCGAACACCGGAGAGCCGCTCGAGCCCTGCGCCGCGAAGGCGTCGAGCTGGATGTTCTCCGCCAACGTCTTGCTCACGGTCCCGATCCCGAGCGTCGCCGCGGGGCGGAGGGTGTTGATGCTCCCCTCCATGCCGGCCGTCGCGTTCCCGAGCGGGAAGCCGAGGATCGCGACGGGGTCACCGAGGCGCACCTTGTCGCTGTCGCGGGCGATCCCGCTGATCGTCGGATAGGGTCCCGGGCGGGTGATGCGCAGGAAGGCCAGCTCGTCGCTCTCACTCACCGACTCGACCGTCGCGAGGCGCCATTCCCCCTTGGTCCCCTCGAACACGATGGCGATCCGCTTGGCGACCTGGCCGTTCGTCGGTCGGACCACGTGGCGATTGGTGACGATCAATCCGTCAGGGAGGAGGTTGAAGCCCGTGCCCGTCGCCGCCTCCCCATTCTCGAGTTCCACCGCGACGAAGACGACCGCCGCCTTGTTGGCGGCGAGGATCGCGCCGTAATCGGTGCGCGCGAACGAGGCGGTCCGCTCCTGCGAGGCGCGGAGCCGATCGGCGATCGACGAGACGTTCTCGCCCCGCTGTTGCGTCGTGCGCAGTTCCGCCGAGAGGCGGTCGATCTCGGCGCGCGCCTCTTGGACGGCCGCGGCGCCGACCCCGGTCTGGGAGAGGCGGGCGTCGAGGAGCCGCGAGAGGGAATCGTTCGCCGCGACGAGGGAGGCGACGGCCGCCTGCCCCACGCGGGCGGTGCGCATCGTGATCGCCAACGCGATGGCGCCGCCGCCGACCACCACGACGACCAGGAGGAGGATCATCCGGCGGAGGGCCCCGGTCTCCTTCCGCACCGCCTCCGCGATGCGCACCTCGGTGTTCTTCTTGGGGAGGGGGGCCGTCGAGGGGGTGGTCTCGACCGGCGTCGAGCGGGTCTGACGCACCTCGGGACGCGCGGCCACCGCCCCCTGGATCGTGAGGCTGACGGAGGGCCCATTGGGGCCGAAGTCGATCACGTCACCGTCGTGCAACGCACGGGTCCCCGTGAGGCGTTCGCCATTCACGAAGGTCCCATTCGTGCTGCCGAGGTCGGTCAGGACATAGCGTCCCTCCTCGAGCCGGATCTCCGCATGTCGCGACGAGGCGTCGCGATCGAGCTCGAGATCGAAGCGGAGGTCGTTCTCCGGATGCCGCCCGATCCGGATCACCGTCTGGGTGAGCCGAAGGCGCGTGCCGGACTGGCTCCCGCGACGGAAGTGGAACTCGATGCCGCTCAACTGAGCAGGATCCCCAACGCGACGAAGATCAGGACCAGGATGGCGAAGACGGTCAGCGACGGGGCGAGGGATGGGGCCTGCGACGCCCCGGCGCGTTTCTTCTTGGGCGCGTCGGGCTTCGCGGATGACGCCGGTGCCTTGGATGACGCCGGTGCCGCGGTTGGCGCCGCGCTCGAACTCGGACGCGCCGTCACCCGCGTCGGGGGGACCACCGTCGCGTCTCCTGCGCCCTCAGCCGCCGCGACCGCCGCGGCGACCGCGGCGGCATCGACCGGGACGGTCGCGCGGTCGTGTGCGGGGCCGGCGTAGACCTGGTGCCGGGGCACCTCGGCGAGGGTCGGGGGCAATCCGGTCCCGTCGAGACGGACCACGATCGCGGTGATGTTGTCCGGCCCACCGGTGGCGTTCGCCCGGTCGATCAGGGCATCGCATCCCGCCTCGAGGGTGTCGGCGGCCCCGAGGCGTTGCGCGATCTCCGGTCCGCGGACCTGTCCCGAGAGGCCATCCGAGCAGACGACCAACACGTCACCTCGCTGGACGCGCTGCACCGTGAGATCCACCTTGACGCGCGCCTCGGGGCCCAACGCCTGGAGGATGATGTTCCGCCGTTCGGAGACCTCGGCCTCTTCGGCCGTGAGCTCACCGGCGTCGACGAGCCGCTGCATCAGCGACTGGTCCTTGGTGATCTGCGTGGCGAGGCCACGGCGCACCAGGTACGCACGCGAGTCCCCCACCTGACAGAGATACAGCGTGTCGCCGAGGAGGCCCGCGAGGGTGACCGTGGTCCCCATCCCCTTGGTATCGGGGTTCGAGGTGGCGTGGGCGTGGATCCGTTGATTCGCGCGTTCGGTGGCGAGGCGGAGCGCTTGTGCGAAGTGATCCGGGTCGGTGGCCGTGGCCTCGGCCCACTGCGTCCGGACCTCCTCGAGGATCACGGCGCACGCCATCCCGCTGGCGAGCTCCCCCGCCGCGGCGCCGCCCATCCCATCGGCGACCATGAAGAGGGCCCCGCGTCCGCCGACGGTGCGGCGCGGCCAGACGACCCGCTCTCGCTCCTCCGTGACCGCCTGCGTCGTCTGCGGTGTGGAGAGATCGGCGACGAGGAAGGCGTCCTCGTTGTGCTCCCGCCGTCGCCCCACATCGGTACGGCCGACCACCTCGATAGAGACAGCGGCCGCGGGAACCGGAGCCGTCACGGGTTCTCGCACCCGAAGAGCTCGATGGCGCGCGTGGCGAGGTTGATCCGAGGCCGTTCGTTGTGCAGGGCCCGGACCTGGCGTGCGGCGCGACAGACCCCGACCTCGTCCTCGAGCTTGGTGTACGCGAGCATCTGCACGTAGTACGACTCGGCGAGGGCGTTCCCGGAGAGCGCCCCTTGGAGCTGTTGGAGATCGCCGAGGACGCGTCGCGCGGTCGCGGGGGTCGCGGCGGGGGACTGCACCTCGCGGAGCCATCCCTCCAACTGCGTCATGGGGCTCGGGGCCGCGGGGGCCGGTGCGCTGGGGGCCGGGGCCGTCGCGGGCGCGTTCGCCGCCTGGGTCGCCGGCGTGGCCGGCCGAGCGGCGGTCGTCGGCGCGGCGACGGGGCTCGCCGGCGCGGGGCCGGCCGTCGGGCTGGCGGTGGGGCTCGCCGTCGGCCTCGCCGCGCCGGCGGTCTGCGGGTTCGAGAGCAGCTGCGTCCCACCTCCCGTTGCGGGAAGCGTCTGCGGGGCGACCGACGGGTTCTCCGCGGTGACCTGCGCCGTGGGCGTCGAGTCTGCGCTCCCAGCGGGCGCCCCCGCGGGCACGGCACCGCCCCCGATCAACCCCATCTTCCAGGCGACCACGGCGATCGCCAAGGCGGCGCCCACCCCGCCGAGGGCGAGTGGCGTCTTGCTCTTGGGCGCGGGGGCCACGGTGGTCGTCGTCCCGGCGGGGGCGGCCGCGCGGCCACCCACGCGGGTGGGGGGCATCGGCGTCCGTGCCGCGGCCGTGGCGGGGGCACTCATCACGACGGTGCCCGCCTCGTCGGTGGGGTGGGCCGGCATCGACGCGAGCGCCGCCGCGAACTCGCGGCCGAACTGCGCCGCGCTCTGGTAGCGGTCCTTCGCATCCCGCGCGAGCGCGAGGTCGAGCGTGGCTTGCACCGCCTCGGGCCAGGCGACATCGGGGCGGACCTCCGCGAGGGCGCGGGGCACATCGGTGAGGCGCATGATCATCGCCTCCTGCGCCGAGGTCGCGGAGAAGGGGAGGGCGCCGGTGAGGCAGTTGAAGGCGACGAGCCCCAACGCATAGATGTCGGAGCGTCCATCCAGCTTGTCGCCGGCGAGCTGCTCGGGGCTCATGTATTCCGGGGTGCCGACGACCATCCCCGTCTTGGTCACGTTCTGCGCCTCGCTCGTGCTCGCCTTCGCGATGCCGAAGTCCACGACCTTCACGAGGTCCGACCCATCGCGGTTCCGGGCGACCATGATGTTGTCGGGCTTCAGGTCGCGGTGGACGATGCCGGCGTCGTGGGCGATCTGCAGCGCATCCGCGGTCTGATGGATGATGCTCGCGGCGCGGGCGGGTTGGAGGGGGCCGCCCTTCTCGATGATGTCGGTGAGCGCCGACCCCTCGATGAACTCCATCGCGAGGTAGATCATCCCATCCGGCGTCTCACCGAAATCGTAGATGCCGCAGATGTTCGGGTGGCTGAGGCGCGACGCGTTGGAGGCTTCGCGATTGAACCGCGCGACGGCGTCGGGGTCGGTGTTCATCCCCGGGTTCATCACCTTGAGCGCGCTCTTGCGCCCCATCTTCACATGCTCGGCGAGGTAGACGGTGCCCATCCCACCGGCGCCGAGCTTCTTGAGGATGTGATAGCGATCCGCGACGACGGAGCCGAGGAGGTCGCCCTGGTTCGCGGCGGCGCGGAGGGCGGTCCCGTCGCGAGGGCAGAATCGCTCCGAGAGGGGGTACTCGGTGCCGCAGGTGGGACAGATCTTCTGGTTCTCGCTCACCGGATCCTCATGCCACTCGCGTGGGGTGGGCCGTCATCAGTCGCGGGGCGTCGCCCGCGCGAGGGCGGTCGACGGCATCTGCCGAATATACGGGCCGATCGGACGGGGCGGGAGTAAGATGGAGGGTGTGGTGGGACGACCAGGAGGCGGGATGAGCGAGGCGTTGATGGGACCGCCGCGGATCGCGGCGCGCGCATGGGTGCACGCGAGCGCGGTCGTGGTGGGGGATGTGGTGCTCCAGGACGACGTGAGCGTGTGGCCCACGGCGGTGATCCGCGGCGACCGCGATCGGATCACCATCGGCGAGGCGAGTAACGTGCAGGATGGCGCGGTGCTGCATGCCGACCCCGGGGTCCCGTGCACCATCGGGGCGCGCGTGACGATCGGCCATCGGGCCGTGGTGCATGGGGCGACGGTGGAGGACGGTGCGCTGATCGGGATCGGCGCGATCGTGTTGAATGGGGCGGTGGTGGGCGCCGGGGCACTCGTCGCTGCGGGGGCGGTGGTGCCGGAGGGGATGGTGGTCCCCGCGGGTGTGTTGGTGCGCGGGGTGCCGGCGAAGGTGGTCGGCGCCTTGGATGCGGCGCAGCAGGCGCGTGTCGCGCGCGGCTGGGCGACCTATGTGGAGTTGAAGGATCGGTACGCGGGGTCAGGTGCCAGCGATACGCGGGGGTGAGTGGATCGCGGCATACGCGGAAGGGAGCAAGGACTGGCGCCGGGGATCGACGTGCGGTACACTCCGCTTCCCTCGCGGGCTCGGGGCGATGTGCCGGGCGCGCGAGTTTGCTAAGTGATTGTGAGTCAATCGGTTGCCGGTCGCAGTGTTGTCGAGCTTTTGGTGCTGTCCGGGTGTCGCGAAGGTGCGGGAGGAAGGAGACACTTGGGGGTCGTGGAAAACTCGTCGTGCGCGGCCGTTTCGTGATATCGCATTCGTAAGTCCTTTCGTTGATGGGGTTTGTCTCGTGCTTGCGCGGCTTCACGAGTCGCGTAGTTTGGACCCCCTCGACCCCTCACCACCCTTCGTTGGAGATGTGGCAATGGCTCTTCCGGTGACCCCCCCATCGACCCCCGCGACCCTTTCGCAGAACGCGCGCACGGTCCTCGACAAGCGCTATCTGGTGAAGGACAAGACCGGGAAGTCGGTGGAGACGCCGGAGGACATGTTCTGGCGCGTCGCGACGACGGTCGCGGAGCCGGAGCGTCGCTATGGCGCCACCGAGAAGCAGGTGGAGAAGGTCGCGCGCCAGTTCTATGAACTGATGACGCAGCGGCGTTTCGAGCCGAACTCGCCGACCCTCATGAACGCGGGGCGTCCGCTCGGGCAGCTCTCGGCCTGCTTCGTGCTCCCGGTGGACGATGCGCTCTCCAACGGGCACAGCGGGATCTATGACACGCTCCGCTCGATGGCGCTCATCCATCAGAGCGGGGGCGGCACCGGGTTCTCCTTCTCGCGGATCCGCGCGAAAGGGTCGATGGTGCGCTCGACCACCGGCGTCGCGAGCGGCCCGGTCTCGTTCATGCAGCTCTATGACGCGTCGACCGACGCGGTGAAGCAGGGGGGCACGCGCCGCGGCGCGAACATGGGGATCCTCCGGGTCGATCACCCCGACGTGATGGAGTTCATCACGTGCAAGGAGGATCTGACCAAGATCACCAACTTCAACATCTCGGTCGCCATCACCTCGAAGTTCATGGAGGCCCTGAAGGGGGGCACTTCCTACGACATCATCGATCCGATCTCCAAGGCGGTCGTCGGCCAGCTCGACGCGCGTGAGGTGTGGGACAAGATGATCGAGGGGGCGTGGCGCACCGGGGAGCCTGGCGTCTTCTTCATCGACGAGGCCAACCGGTACAATCCGGTCCCGCACCTCGGCGCCTACGAGGCGACCAACCCGTGCGGTGAGCAGCCCCTCCTCGCCTACGACGTCTGCAACCTCGGCTCGATCAACGTCGGCTACTATGTGGTCGACGGCGCGATGGATTGGAAGGCGTTCGCGAAGGACATCCATCTCTCGACGCGGATGCTCGACAACATCATCGATGCGAACAAGTACCCGCTCCCGGAGATCGACGCGCTCGCGAAGCGCATCCGTCGCATCGGGCTCGGCGTCATGGGCTTCGCCGATGCGCTGATCCGCCTCGGCATCAAGTACGACAGCGCCGAGGGGGTCGAGTTCGGCCGGAAGGTGATGGAGTTCGTCGACGTCGAAGGGAAGAAGGAGTCGGCGCGGTTGGCCGAGGAGCGTGGCGTCTTCCCGGAGTGGGACCGCTCGATCTGGGGCCCGGACGCCACCTGCGCGCGCGACGAGGCGGGGCAGCGGATCCGCCCGGAGATGACGCTCCGCAATTGCAACGTCACCACCGTCGCCCCGACCGGGACGATCTCGATCATCGCCGGCTGCTCGTCGGGCCTCGAGCCCCTCTTCGCCGTCGCCTTCATGCGCAATCAGGCCGGCGTCATGATGCCCGATGTGAACGAGGACTTCGTCGCGATCGCGCAGCGGGAGGGGTGGTACTCCGAGGCGCTCATGGAGCGGATCGCCAAGACGGGCTCGGTGCAGCAGCCGGAGGTGCCGGCCAAGTGGCAGGCGGTCTTCGCCACGGCGAACAACATCACACCGGAGTGGCACATCCGGATGCAGGCGGCGTTCCAGCAGCACTGCGACTCCGCCATCTCCAAGACGACGAACTTCGCGCACACCGCGACCCGTGAGGATGTGCGCGCGATCTATGAGCTCGCCTACGAGATGAAGTGCAAGGGCGTGACCGTGTACCGCGACGGGTCGCGCGACGGCCAGGTGCTCTCGACCGGCGCCACCGCCGATGCGGCGGCGAAGCGTGACGGGGCGAAGGAGGATGCGGCGACCAAGCGGGAGCTCGCCGAGCTCAAGGGCCAGCTCGCGGAGCTCACCAGCGACAACGATCGGCTCAAGAAGCTCCTGTTCGACTCGGAGGCGGAGAATCTCCAGCGCCGCCAGAAGCGGTCGCGTCCGGACATCCTCCGCTCGACGGCGATCCGCAAGGAGACCCCGCTCGGCATCATGTTCGTGCACATCACCGAGGACGATAAGGGCCAGCCGTTCGAGGTCTTCATCAACCTCGGCAAGGCCGGTGGCTCGGCGATGGCCGACGCCGAGGCGGTGGGTCGGCTCATCTCGCTCGCGTTGCGCTCGGGGATCTCGATCCAGCAGGTGCATCGCCAGCTCCGCGGCATCTCGTCGGATCGTGCCGTGGGCCTCGGCCCCAGCAAGGTCCTCTCGATGCCCGATGCGATCGGCCTCGCGCTCGAGGATTGGATGCGCTCCAAGCAGGGCGTGCAGCAGGAGCTCCTCGCGGGCGCCGCGCCGCAGGCCACGCCGGCCCCCGTGCCGGTGGTCACCGTCGGTGGCGCGCAGATGCAGTTCGATGCGGTGAACGGCGGTGACGCCTTCATCGGCACCTGCCCGGACTGCGGGAGCCAGCTCGAGTTCGCCGAGGGCTGCGTGAAGTGCCACGTCTGCGGCTTCTCGGAGTGCGGCTGACCCTCGGGACCGTCACGGCCGCCCTCGCCTGGGCGGCCTTGGGGCTGCAGGTCGGGCTCAATCTCTCGAGTGGGGTGGATCCGTTCGGGAACCCCCGGACGCCGTGGATGTCGATGGTCGATCTCTTCGGCTACTTCACGATCCTCACCAACCTGCTCGTCGCGTTGGTCATCACGATCCCCGCGGTCGCGCCCATGAGCGCGGCCGCGGGTTTCTTTCGTGACCTCCGCACCACCTGGACGGCGGCCGCGGCGATCGTCGTGGTGGGAATCGCCTACCACGTCCTCCTGAGTGCGCAGTACAACCCCACCGGGCTCGCCGCGTGGACGGATCTCGCCTTCCACTATCTGGTGCCGACGCTCTTCGCAGTGTACTGGGTCACCACGACCGACCTCGGCGGGGCGCGATTCCTCTCGCAAGCTGGGATGTTGAGCGTGTATCCGTTCGCCTACTTCATCTACGTGATCGGGCGCGGGGAGGTACTGGGGACCTATCCCTACTTCTTCGTCGATGTGCGCACCCTCGGGCTCCTCGGGGCGCTTCGGAATGCCTTGGCGATCCTGACCTTCTATCTGTTCGTGGCCTGGCTCATGGCGCTGATGGCGGGATGGTTCACGCGTCGACGTGCGCGTCAGGCCTAGGCTCCTGGGGCGGAAAGGCGCCCAGCCGCACCGATTCGATGATGGTCTCTGGAGGGGGTGTCGCTACCATGGCGACGCCCCCTCCGCGCAGGGTGGATGGGGCGCTTGACTCATCAAGATGAGTGTATTATACTCATGTATATGACACAGCGACTGCAGGTCCTCCTTGGAGACGAGGAGTTCGACGAGATCCGGGCGATCGCCCGTCGGCACCGGATGACGGTGGCGGAGTGGGTGCGTCAGGCGATGCGCCTGGCGCGCCGCGATGAGCCGGCGGTCGAGGCCACGCGGAAGCTCGCGATGGTGCGCGAGTCGATGCAGGGCGCCTATCCGACCGGCCCGATCGACGCGATGCTCGCTGAGATCGAGCGCGGGCGTGCCGGGGAGACCCCTGCATGATCTTCATCGATTCGAACATCCCCATGTACCTCATCGGCGCGTCGCATCCCAACAAGGAGGCGGCGCGCGCGGCCTTGGAGCGGTGCATCCAGCGTGGGGAGCGGATCGTGACGAGCGCCGAGGTGCTGCAGGAGATCATCCACCGGTATCACGCGGTGAGCCGTCCCGATGCGATCCAGCCGGCGTTCGACGCGCTGCTCGGCGTCGTGGACGAGGTCTACGCGGTGGAGCTCGCCGATGTGCAGCGGGCGAAGGAGATCGTGCTCGGCGCCACGCGGCTCTCCTCCCGTGATGCGCTGCATGCGGCGGTGATGCAGCGGCGGGAGGTCGCGCGGATCATGAGCTTCGATGCGGGCTACGACGCGCTCGCCTGGGTCGAGCGGGTCGCCTGACTGCGCCTCGTCCTCGCCTCAGTAGCCTCGTGCGCAATCGATCGCCCAGCGTGGGCGTTCGCCGCGTTCGACCGCGGTGAGACATGCGATGAAGCCATCCGCCGCGCCCGCGACGGTGGTCGGGCCGGAGCAGTGAGGCGAGATCACGATGCGCGGATCCGCCCAGAGGGGGGAATCGGCGGGGAGCGGCTCCGTCTGGAAGACATCGAGTGCCGCGGCACGGAGCCACCCCTGATCCAGCGCCTCGAGGAGCGCTGATTCCTCGACGAGGCTCCCGCGGCCCGCATTGAGGAGCATGGCGCCACGGCACCGTGAGAGCAGCGCGCGTGAGAGGAGCCCGCGGGTCGATGGGGTCTCGGGCAGCGCGGCGATGATCCAATCGACGGCGCCGACCAGGGTGGGGAGCGCGTCGGGGGCGTGGACCGCCGCAAATGGGGATCCGGCGTGCGGCATGGCGTCATCGGGCGTACGCGCATCGGTCGATGCCGTCGCCGCACCGCTCCGTGACACGCCGAGCACCCGGACGCCACAGGCGACGAGCCGTCGGGCGATCTCCGTCCCGATCTCCCCCGTCCCGAGGATCAGCGCCGTGCGGCCGCCGATGCGCTGCGGGGTGACGGAGGCCCAGCGTGACGCCCGTTGCGCGACTTGCAGGGCGCCAAGCTGTTGCGCCTCCGCGAGGATCCGGGCGAGGGCCCATTCCGCGATGGCTGGTCCGAAGCGCTCGGGGGAGCGGGTGAGCAGCTGCGCGGGCGCGAGGGCGCCGGGGGCGAGCCAGGGATCGACCCCAGCCCCAGTGGAGTGGACCCATCGGACGGCGCCCATCGAGGTCACCGGGGGTCGTCGGAATCCGACGTAGCACTCCGCCCAGGCCAGATCGGCCTCGGTGACCTCGGTGGAGGGGACCGCGCGGAGGGTGAGGTCCGGGCGCCCTGCGCCGATGCGCGCGGCCACCGCCTCGGCATCGGTGGCGCCGACGAGGATGCGCTGGGGCGGGGCGGGGAGCGGCGGAGGTGTCGACATGCTGGTTGGAGAAAGGTGGCGGTCCCATGGATATTCCGGCATCCCCACCTCTCTCGGAGCGGCTGTGAAACGGTTCCTGACGATCCTCGTGGTCGGTGTCGT
>Ga0129333_10005650_pt1 | contig 11780 bp, 24 predicted proteins | sample CPB6_08_DNA_FD_94474 | JGI IMG/M metagenome (GOLD analysis project Ga0129333, IMG submission 94474) | Freshwater to marine salinity gradient microbial communities from Chesapeake Bay, USA - CPBay_Sum_0.6_0.8_DNA | ecosystem: Environmental > Aquatic > Marine > Coastal | place: USA: Chesapeake... | reverse complement strand
TCATTTGGTAGAATCATAGACAAACGACCCAAGCCCTGTGAAAACAAAATAGTAGAATTTGAAGGTGAAAAATATAAACTAGTGAAAGTATGACACAGACAATCGCACAGCAAATCAAATGGGATTTCAAGGCCAATGGTTCCTTGGAAATCTTAGACAAGGATAACAATCTAATCTACGTTGAGACTTCAAACGGATATTGGGCAAAACGAGAGTGGGATTCTCAAGGTAATAGAATTTACTTTGAGACTTCAAATGGATATTGGGAAAAGCAGGAATGGGATTCTCAAGGGAATGAAATCTACTGGGAGAATTCACGTGGTGTAATCAAAGACAACCGACCCAAATCTTGTGAAAACAAAGAAATCGTAATTGATGGTGAAAAATTTAAACTCGTGAAAGTATGAAAACAATAGCACAACAAATCAAATGGGATTTCACAAAAATAAAACTATGAAACTAGAAATAGGAAAAACATATCTAACCAAACACGGTAGATTTGTAAAAATTAAAGAAGAACCTTGGGAGGGAATATTCAACGGTGAATATGAAAAAGATGGAAGAGATGGTTTTATTGGTAGATGGAAAACTGATGGTAGAGCTTGGAATTTCTTGTTTATGAGTGGTGAATTTTATACTCCCGAACACAATATCCTAATGGAAGATTGTGATGAAGCGAGGGTGATTTCCCAACAAATGAAATTAGAAAGAAAACAAAAAGCTTACGAAGAAACAAATTAACCAAACTATGAAAGACGGACAAACAATCGCACAGCAAATCAAATGGGATTTCAAGACCAATGGTGCCTTGAAAATCAAAGACAAGAATGACAACCTAATCTACTTTGAGGATTCAAATGGATTTTGGAAAAAGTGGGAATACGATTCTCAAGGTAATGAAATCTACCTTGAGGATTCAAGTGGTGAAATCATAGACAAACGACCCAAGCCCTGCGAAAACAAAGTAGTAGAAATCGAAGGTGTAAAATATAAACTAACAAAAGTATGACAATCGCACAACAAATCAAATGGGACTTTAAGGCGAATGGAATTTTGGAAATCCGGGACAAGAATGACAACCTAATCTACTATGAGCATTCAAATGGATTTTGGTCAAAGCGGGAATACGATTCTAAAAGCAATGAAATCTACCGTGAACATTCAACTGGATATTGGTCAAAGCGTGAATACGATTCTGAAGGTAATCAAACCTACTACGAGAATTCAGATGGTGTAATTGAAGACAACCGACCCAAACCCTGTGAAGGTAAAGTAATAGAAATCGAAGGTGTAAAGTATAAACTTGTAAAAGCATGACAATCGGACAGCAAATCAAATGGAATTTCAAGACTAATGGTAACTTGGAAATCAAAGACAAGAATGGTAAACAAATCTACTATGAGCTTTCAAATGGAGATTGGAAAAAGTATGAATACGATTCTCAAGGCAATGAAATCTACTATAAGCATTCAAATGGATTTTGGATAAAGCGGGAATACGATTCTAAAGGCAATGAAATCTACTGGGAGAATTCAAATGGATTTTGGGTAAAGTGGGAATACGATTCTAAAGGCAATATAATCTACGTTAAGAATTCAACTGGATATTGGTCAAAGCAAGAATACGATTCTAAAGGCAATAAAATCTACTTTGAGGATTCGGATGGTATAATCGAAGACAACCGACCCAAACCTTGCGAAGACAAAGTAGTAGAAATTGAAGGTGTAAAATATAAACTAACTAAGGTATGACAATCGGACAACAAATCAAATGGGATTTTGAGGCGAATGGGTACTTGGAAATCAAGGACAAAAATGGTAATCAAATCTACTATGAGAATTCAGATGGATATTGGTCAAAGTGGGAATACGATTCTAAAGGCAATGAAATCTACCTTGAGGATTCATATGGATTTTGGAGAAAGTGGGAACGCGATTCTCAAGGTAAATTAATCTACTATGAGGATTCAACTGGACGTTGGGATAAGCATAAATACGATTCTAAAGGCAATGAAATCTACCTTGAGACTTCACGTGGTGTAATCATAGACAACCGACCCAAACCCTGTTCAGATAAAGAAATCGTAATCGAAGGTGTAAAATATAAACTAACTAAGGTATGACAATCGGACAACAAATCAAATGGAACTTTGAAACCAATGATGACTTGAAAATCAAAGACAAGAATGGTAAACTAATCTACTGGGAGAATTCATATGGATATTGGTCAAAGTGGGAACTCGATTCTCAAGGCAATGAAATCTACTGGGAGAATCCAAGTGGTATAATCATAGACAAACGACCAAAACCCTGTTCAGATAAAGAAATCGTAATCGAAGGTGTAAAATATAAACTAACAAAAGTATGACAGTAGCAGAGCAAATCAAATGGGACTTTAAGACCAATGGGAAATTGGAAATCAAAGACAAAAATGGCAAAGAAATCTACTATGAGAATTCATATGGATATTGGGTAAAGTATGAATACGATTCTAAAGGTAATCAAATTTACTATGAGAATTCAATAGGAAATTGGGCAAAGATGGAATACGATTCCCAAGGAAATGAAATCTACTTTGAGAATTCAAGTGGTATAATCATAGACAAACGACCCAAGCCCTGTGAAGGTAAAGTAGTAGAAATCGAAGGTGTAAAATACAGATTAACCAAACTATGAAAGACGGACAAACAATCGGTCAATGGCTTAAATGGGACTTCGAAGTAAATGGGGACTTGGTCGTTAAACATCCAGTTAACGGAGATCTAATATACTATGAAGGAAGTCCTGGTTGGTGGATTCGTCAAGAATTTGACAAAGATCACAAAATTGTTTTCCGAGAATATTCTGACGGATATGCTCGAGAGTGGGGGGTATTCAATAAACAAAATTAATCAATATGGCAAATAATGTTTCGAATTACATTATCATCAACAACACAGATGAAAATGTACTAAAAAAAGTGAAAGAGATTTTTGAATTTAAAACTGAAAACCCATTTGAAGCCGCATGGACGGCTCAACTGGTAAATGGTGTTTTTGATAATATATGGCCTAATGGTGAAGAAGACTACGATCGAGAGTGGTCAACAGAAAATTGTGGTGCTAAATGGTTCAATGGAATAATCGCTGATTACACAAACGATACGATTACTTTAACCATAGAATCCGCTTGGGATCCGATTTTTGGTTGGGTGGAAAAATTAACTAAGGTGTTATCAGAAATCAAATCTGATATCTGGATTCAAAATACCTTCGAAGATGAAAATTATAATTTTGCTGGGGTTCAATTAACCGCAAAAGATTATTTTTCGGATGAATATATGAATATGGAAGATTGGGATGTTACCAAATTTTGGTTTGATGATTTATACAGAGAGTCTTATCAAAATACTTTGATTGAAATGATGAAATTAGAGATTGATTTTTACAAAGAATATCTGAAAGATTTAGAAAACGAGTGATAATATCAAAAATTGATGAAAGAATTTGAATCAAAATTGGGGGTTGTATTATCCTTGTTTGATGGTATGAGTTGCGGTCAGATCGCACTCAACAGATCCGGGATTAGTTACCAGAGGTATTACTCCTCCGAGATTGATTCTCACGCTATTAAAGTCACACAACACCATTACCCGAATACCATTCAACTTGGTAGTGTTTTGGATATTAAGGGAAAAGATTTACCTCAGATTGATTTATTGATTGGTGGGAGTCCTTGTCAAGGATTTAGTTTTAGTGGTAAACAATTGAATTTTGAGGATCCTAGGAGCAAGTTATTTTTCGAGTTTGTAAGGTTGGTTAAAGAGTGTAAACCAAAATACTGGTTATTGGAAAATGTGGTAATGAAAAAACAGTTTGAAAGAGTGATAACTGAATATTTGGGTGTTGAACCAATTAAGATCAACAGTTCATTGGTGTCGGCACAAAACCGAGAACGATTATATTGGGCTAACTTTCCAATCGAACAACCTATAGATAGGGGGATTAAGTTACCTGATATTCTGGAGGATACTGAAATGATTTTACCCGGGACATCAACGAGAGTCAAAGTGAACAAAGCTACAATTTTGGGCAGAAGACTTAATGGAAAAGGAAAAAGAGAGGATTACAACAAAGAAATTCCAATTACACAATGTATTGAGGTCAGAGCTACAAACACAGAAAAAAGTAATTGTTTGACCACCGTGGCTAAGGACAATGTTTTGACACCATTATCTATTGGAAGACACGTTGATGCATTCAAAAATAAATTACCATTTCGATATTACACGATCAAAGAACTCTGTAGACTTCAGACCATTCCAGAAGATTACTTTGATAAATTGGTTTCGGAAAATCAAGCAAGAAAGATGATTGGAAATGGTTGGACTGTTGATGTCATTGCTCACATTTTTTCCAAAATGATTGAAAACAAAAAAAATGAAGAAACAAACTGAATTAAAATTGGGGGCTGTTTTATCCTTGTTTGATGGTATGAGTTGTGGGCAGATCGCACTTAATAGAGTCGGGATTGACTACGATAGGTATTATTCATCTGAGATTGATCCTCACGCTATCAAAGTCACCCAACACAATTACCCGAACACAATTCAACTTGGGAGTATTACAGAAATCAAAGGTTTGGATTTACCGAAGATAGATTTGCTATTTGGAGGTTCGCCTTGTCAAAGTTTAAGCAGGGCTGGAGATAATAGTGGATTTGATGGAAGTAGTAAATTGTTTTGGGAATTTGTTAGAGTATTGAATGAAGTAAATCCCACTTATTTTTTACTAGAAAATGTAATAATGAAAAAGGAATGGGAAGAAATAATTACGGAAGCTTTAGGGGTAAAACCTATTGAGATTACAAGTGCCAAATTTGTTCCACAAGCCAGGAGAAGATTATATTGGACCAACATACCAAATGTGACACAACCGATGCAAGTAGAATATGATGTTTCGGATTTTATAGATGGGGAAGGATTCCCAACAAGTTGTGGAATTGATAGAGTTTTTAAACGTAAGCAAATATTCAATACTTTAACAGCAACTTACCACAAAGGTATAAGAGGTAGTGGAAGACCAGCTGTAAGTATTAGAGAAGGGTTTTTGGATACGGATAGAGAAGCACACAGAATGTTGACACCAACTGAATGTGAACGATTACAAACAGTACCAATTGGATACACTGATTGTGTAACTAAAACTAACAGATACAAAATGCTCGGTAACGGTTGGACTGTTGATGTAATTGCTCATATTTTTTCCACAATGATCAAAAACCAAAAAAATGACCTATATTTGTAAAAATATAAAAAATATGGATGTAAAAGATTTGAACCAAATAACACAATACTTTGTTCAGTATGGAAAAGATGAACAACTTGGACATAAGTTTTTTCACAAAGAAAATGATAATTTTAAGATTATCATAACACCTGATAAAGAATTATATCAACTAAATACTGATCATGAGATATGTGGTATTGAACTTGGTACTATAGATGATCTTAAAATTAGGTTCAAATCTTTCACTGGTGAGAACTTGGAAGATGTTAGTACTACTTGGGATTAAATTTTTATTTCATATAAAACGTGGGATTGTAAACGTATGGAAAAGACAGTAAAAAGATTGTTCGTTGCTTGTTTGGTTATTTTCGCAGGTATGATTGTTTTGATGTTTTTGGTCTAACCCAACCCACAAACTAAAAAGTTTTTACTAAACAAAATTATTGTTTTTTCAAAATAAACAACTATTTTTAAATAAAAAAAATGGGAGAATTATTAGAAACATTAAAAAAACAAAACTCAGGTGAATTAATTACAAAATGGGAAAATATTGGCTTTTTAATTAACGCCAAAAACAAAAGAAATTTGGCATTGGCGTGTGAATTTTCAGGGTTATACCTAATAGACAATATAGAAAAGTATAATGGTGAATTAACAACATTGATATATCCAGTAGTTGTTAGAATTTTCAATAAAATAGAAAGAGATTTATCTACAGAATATATTTTCAATCTCGTTATTAGAATTATCACCGCATTTTCAATTAAACTAATTACACATCAAACAACTCAAATATGGAATAACAGAAACCCAAATATAGATGAGAAAGATATAGAAGCAGAGTTAGTTAAGGATTTTTGTGATAATTTCAAACTTGATTAATGTTGTTGTGAAGATAATGAATTCACTCATTTCGGTTTTTTACTTCGTAACGTTCATCCCCCCCTTTCAGGTGGGGCCTCACTAAAAACCTGCATTCATAAATTCATTCTCTTCACCACCCCCCTAACTTCACTAACTTAATACCAATGAACAAAATAGACTTCGTACATCTGAACCTTATTATGATCTTTGTTTTTTCCATAGGAATTCTTGTGATCAAATACTATCAGAACAAAAAGTAATCCCCCCCCCATTTTAGTGGTCATAAGAACAGGCTTAACTTACGGGACAACCAAGTGGTTCTCACAAGTAGGGGGGAATATAACCTGGATCATAAGATTGTCCTTACGGACAGAAAGAATGAATCCATAAGAAATCCCCTCACCTAATGAACGATGTTGGGGGATCAAATTGGGACTCTCTAGAATCAGTTTGTCCCACTTTCTCCCACCTCTTACCAGACGTTCTAGCCTTAAGTATGACCAACTCTGTCCCTCGTTGAAGGGGGGATATAGTGATCATAATTTGGGTCAAATACAGGTCATCTAATGGTCAATAGTGAACCATCTAGGAGACTAGCGTCTCTACCCCGCTCTCCATATACCCTTCCATTTTTCTCTGGGATTTGTGATAGGTAAAAAAAACCTCTCTCACGATAGCGTTAGGGGGAAAAAATTAACATTTTATGCTCTGTAGGGGTCAAATAGGTGGATTAATGTGGTATAAAGTGGGGGAAAGTGGGAGTGATATTAATGTTGTTCTGGTGTGTTATTTAGGTGGGGGGATTATCCCCCATCCAAAGCTCGTAACACATTCTCGTTTTTTTCGAGCATTGTTATAACAAAACCCCCCCATTTTACACCATTGTTATAACAAAACCCCCCATTATTATAACACAACATATGATTGTTATAACACAATGTTGTTTACAGTAATGTGTTTACTGTAAACCAAACCCCCCCATTCTACACAACCCCTCATTCAAGGAAGTATTCATAACAAAACACACCATTGTTATATTTATGGTTATGGAACTAACGGAAGAAAAATTAAGAAGACTTGTGAGGAGTGTTATTAAGGAACAATATGATGATGAGTTTGATCCAGAGGAATACTTCAATATTATGATGGAGGAGATTGATGCACATTATGGTCACGTGTTAATTATGAAAGACCAGGTGAGGGAATCACTTAATGAATTTAAGAACATGATCGAGGAGATCCAGGACGTACCTGAATTGGGGGATGAAAAAAAAGAAATTCTTATACGTAAGATATTATCTATTTTCGAGAATGGGGATATTTACAAGATATGAAAAAGATTTATTTAACTGAGTCTCAATTAAGGGGGATCATACAAGCAACAATAGAGGAACAATCGTTTTTCAAAGATGGAAGAAACCCCCTATCTAGAGTACGAGATGCAATAAGTGGTCTTAAAGGAATGTATCGAGGTGAGGGGTATGAATTTTATTCTAACTTATCATCGCTTCAAGGTTTTGTCAAAAGACTTAAAAGACTGGATGTACCCAATGAAGAGGTAATAAAACAATTGGAAACATTAAAGACCAGGGTTAAGAATGGTAAAATGACAAAAGCTCGTAAAACTCAGATCATAAAGTATATTGACGAATTAATTTCTAGTTTTAATGTATACAGATCAAAACTGGATGCCATTATAAGATTATTAAAAAATAAACAACTATGAAAAAAATAAGACTAACAGAAAGCGAACTAAAAAAAATGATCATGGGCGTAATGGAACAAGTTGCTGATAATAATGAGGGGGGATCAAATTATAGTCTAGAAGAATACGATCAAATACTCGATAGTCATCTTCAGAACATTTATAGTTCGATCAATGATATTGTCGATTTATTCCACGAACTTTCTGGGGATACATCCCTTGACCCCCAAGATAAGGAAGATATGTTGGATACAATCAGGGGCACACTTGATCAACTTGGTGTGGATAGCAGACAGTATGAATATGCCGATGACTATGAACAAACCATTGATGTGGATAGTGAAGATGTAACCGGGAATGATGATCAAAACGTATGAGAAGAATAACACTCACGGAGTCTGATCTTAAAAGGATCATTCATAGAATACTCGAACAAAATGAGACCCCGAGCAATGAAGGGGATATGGATCGAATATCTATGAAGGCAACAACCGATCATATTATGCAAGTGTACAAATCACTATTGGATGATATTGATTATGTTAAAACTGAAAGGGACAATACACAAAACAGCAACCTCACCCAGAAGGATAAAGATTTTCTGGTCGGCGCCTGGAACAGAGTGCTCGAAGTAATTCACGAAGATACTCGTCCCCCATCACAAGAAGAAGACCAGGACTATTAAAGATCTCACCCGACAAGGAGTGGAGCTAAGGGGAAATCAACATGTGTTATAACTGTTGGTCTCCCCTTTCTTTATTGTGGATTGTTATAAGGATATGTTATGATGTATTGTTATGATGGCCGGCCTTGTGTTATAGGGTATTGTTATGTGGCCACCCTTGTGTTATAACACATAGAGCATTGTTATAACAACGGCCCCCTACTATATGGGGGGTATACCCTGTGTTATGGGGGCCCTCCCCCCGTATCCCCTTCCATAGGGGGTGTTATAACACAAAAAAGGGGGGTTAATCCCGCGAGCAAAATTTTCTGAAAAAAATTTTTGGAAAATTTTTTGGGAAAAATGGACACTCACCCTCCTTTATGATGGCTTCATGGTTTGGGGTATTTTAAGACGACAGCACAACAGTTCTGTCATTTTCAATATATGTAATCGCTTTTTCAATTGACGGGTGGGTGTTTGTAACACCCATTTGAACCCAAAAAGGAAACCATAATCTCCATTTTTGACACTCAAATCCAGAATACCTATCTCTGACTATTCTATAACGAATTACTTTAATTCCTCTGAAAAAAACGACAGGTAGTTTATATTCAGGGTTTGTGGTGGGATCTGGTTTCATGCTTGGGGGGTTGGGTCGGTTGTTATAGATTACACCTTTTGAAGTCTCAAAGTAGATTTCTCTACCTTTAGAATCGTATTCCCTCTTTGTCCAACATCCATTTGAATACTCTCGGTAGATTAAATTACCATTCTTGTCCCGGATTACCAAGTCACCATTGGCCTCAAAATCCCATTTGATTTGTTCTGCTATTGTTTTCATTGTTTTACAAGTTTATATTTTACACCTTCAATTTCTATTACTTTGTCTTCACAGGGTTTAGGTCGTTTGTCTATGATTTCACCACTTGAATCCTCATAGTAGATTTCATCGCCCTTAGAATCGTATTCCATCTTTACCCAACTTCCATATGAATTCTCATAGTAGATTTCATTACCTTTAGAATCGTATTCCCTCTTTGCCCAAAATCCAGTTGAATCCTCATAGTAGATTGTATTATAATCCTTGTCTTTGATTTTCAAGTCACCGTTGGTCTTGAAATCCCATTTGATTTGCTCAGCTATTGTTTTCATACCTTGGTTAGTTTGTACTTCTATGTTCTTGCGGAGTTTAAGCCGTTTGTGATTACAAAGATAAGAATAAGTTACGAGATTTCCAAATTTCATCACCTTATTTTCTTGATAAAAACCTAAAAAAAATTTTTTGGGAAAAATTGATATTTACTACTATATGACAAAGATTATAAGATTAACTGAATCTGACTTGGTTAGAATTATAGGAAAAGTTATTAATGAACAAGGATTTAAATTATGGGAGTTAGGTCTCGTTGATGAATCTTTCGTACACGAGGATAAGAGCATTGATCAAATCCTGGATAAGATAGGGGTGGGTGGTATGGGTTCACTTTCATCGAAAGAGAGAAGGACTTTATATGGGTCAGGTATAAAGACAAAGGACACCTCGGATGATTACCCCCATTCTTTGATGGTCATTCCTTTTTATAATCCCGAGACACCTTTATCCAATCAAAATACTGGACTGAAACTTAGGGAGCAACATATCGAAAAATTATTGTCTAGATATAATATTCCATCCAAGGTGAGTTATGGTTTTCTTGGGTTAGGACTTGGGTTTGTCTATTATGTAAATCTCAAGTTATCTGATCATCTAGAAGATGTTAAAACGATACTGGAGAGAAAGGGGTATACTGTATATTCAAATGAAAGATCCGATCAAGGGGTTCCCCCAAGTGTTGAGGATAAAATTAAAAAATATGAAAAATCTCGTCCAGACATTGTGTTTGAAAAGAAACATAATTTTGATTTAAGTATGAGACAGGAATTGCAACGTGTGAGCAAACTATTGAGGATGAATAAGATTTCAAATTACTTTATGGATGGTATTGGGGAAAATATGATTGGACTTACATTTGAGATTAATCCCCAAGAACGTAAGACTCCTGAGGATTTGATCCGGGTTCTAGAAAAGAGTGGTTATGAGATTATTGAGAACAACTATATGAAAAACCATTCTTGAGTTAGATGGATATAAAGGTGACGAATTCGAGACCTTTAAAATGATTGTTTATTTTCTATGGTAATGAGTTATTACATTTATTGCATGTTTTAATACGGCACTACCAGCCAAATCCCACATCTTATCTAAAATATAATCATCTCCACGCTCAACTTTTTGTTTGATTTTATGATTTAACATAATCATATTTTCTTCAGTATGTTCTAAACCTTTTTCATGTATAATTTCGTGACTTATTAATGGTATTAAGACATTAACATCTTTTAACGCGTTATTGTACTCGTCATTATGATTTTCGTTTATAAGTTGTCTGAATTTATCTATATGTTCCCTCATTTCTTTGCTCATAAATCAATCCTTTATGTATAAATATCTTGGGTAATAAAAAACCCCCTATTTGAGTAGGGGGTTCTCTTTTATTCTTTTACCAAGAATCCTATGTCAGAAATTTCTTTATAGTGTTCCATATTACGTTTTGAATTATACTCCAACTCATAGTTTGGATTTTTGTTATCGTGGAATTCCTCAGCTTTTTCTGTAACGATCTTATGCTCGCCTTTTGTGACTCGTATAACTACCCATAAATATAAATGTTTTTCAAGCCACTCGTTAACCATATAATCTATGTTCAATCCACTGTTTATAAAGTCGATTAACATAATGTTTGCATAACAAAGACATCCGAAAAAGTGATCATATGTTACAACTTTTCTATATTGATCATATGGTAGACTTTTTTTTAAATTGAATGCGTTTAGAGAATATAATTTAATATCTTTTCCAGATATCCCAAGTAAACCATATCCAAAATCTTGTCTTAGAGAATTATCTATGCTAGGTCGATGTGGGTTATCCATTTCAACCATAGCCTTAAGTCCGTGCAGATTCGTTCTAAATTTATGTTTTATGGTATCCAATTCTGGTGAAATCTTATCAAGCATTCTTCTATTGATGTCTTTTTCATTTAATCCGTTTGTCGGATAAAAAACAGCAACTTTTTTCGGTTTCTTTGGTTTTGGAGTTTTCATTTTTTGAGTTGTTTATTTGGTTTAAGAATGTAAATATACAACATCTAAATCGTATTTCCAAATATGTGTATAAATAAAAAATCCCTACTTTAATATAGGGGGTTCTCTGTTTATAAAATTTTTAACACTTCGTG